>Ga0209181_10000052_pt1 | contig 167963 bp, 152 predicted proteins | sample MAT05_FD_187208 | JGI IMG/M metagenome (GOLD analysis project Ga0209181, IMG submission 187208) | Freshwater microbial communities from Lake Fryxell liftoff mats and glacier meltwater in Antarctica - MAT-05 (SPAdes) (version 2) | ecosystem: Environmental > Aquatic > Freshwater > Ice > Liftoff...
TGCCACGCTGCTGCTCGTAGCCTTCGACCCGTAGAGTGGCAGGGTCCACTTCCACGCCCAGCCGCTGGCAGCGCGCTTGCAACCACGTGCTGCACGACCTTTGAATCAGATCGGGCAGCGCAGGTCTTCATGTGTTGCCCCCCAGTCACCGAATCTTTGGGGATTCTGGGGCACTACCGCGTTAAGTGAGCGGGGCGAGTACTGCCCCTGCCACTTCGCAGGTGAGATACCCGGACCGGGGCGAGGTATTGGGCGCAAGAAAGTGGGCATGCGTCAATTCTCGCGAGTCGGTAGCTCAAATCGCGAGCTACTGTACGAACGATCAGGTCTTGGGCTGCAGTCGGACAATGGAGTGATGAGCAAACCCACGCACACCCTTCGCCCCGCCACCCCGGCCGACATGCCGACCATCGTCGGCTTGATCCGCGAACTGGCGGACTTTGAAGAACTCACGCACCTGGTGGAGGTGACGCCGGAATCCCTCGCGCCGCATCTCTTTGGTGAGCGCCCGGTGGCTGAGGCCATGGTGGCTGAGGTGGAAGGCAGGGTCGTCGCCTTCGCCCTCTTCTTCACCAACTTCAGCACCTTCCTGGGCCGCCCGGGCCTGTACCTGGAAGACCTGTACGTGCAGCCCGCGCACCGGGGCACGGGGCTGGGCAAAGCCTTGCTGCAGCACCTGGCTTTGTTGGCGGTCGCACGCGGCTGCGGGCGCTTGGAATGGAGCGTGCTGGACTGGAACCAGCGCGCCATCGACTTCTACCAAAAGATGGGCGCGACGGTGATGCCCGACTGGCGCATCTGCCGCGTCACGGGTGACGCGCTGACGGCGTTGGCGCGTTAGCCGCGAAGGCGTTCAGCCGCTTACGCCACCAGCGCGGCCATCAGGCGGTCCAGCGGGAGGCGGCGGCCGACCTGGCCTTCACCCACCACGCAGGCCACCGCGTTGCCGGGCTGGCTGGTGTCGCGCCGCAAGGGCACCGGCAGCGGCGCGCCGCGGGCGTTGCTGAGGCAGGCCACGATGGGCGCAGTGATGGCTTCGCCGCGTGCCACCACCACCGCAAGTTCGCCCGACACCAGGCGCACGTGGCAGCCGGGTGGGTAGATGCCAAATTCCTTGACCAGCGCCGCCGTCATCGGGTGGCCGGGGTCCTGCATGAACATCTGGCGGCCGGCCTGGTCGGCGCTGATGGCGTCGCGTGTGGAACGTGAGGCGAGCTTGGAGGTGTAGATGTCCGACCGCCGCACCAGCGACGCCAGCTCCGTCACGTCCCTGCAGCCGCTGGGGTAGCCGCTGCCGTCCTCGTTTTCATGGTGCTGCAAGACGGCCTGGGTCCACAGCGCATCGGTCACGCCGGCCGCTTCCAGCATGCGCACGCTGCGCATCGGGTGCGTCTGCAGGGCGTGGCGCTGGTCGGGGCTGGGCCCGGTGGCCTGGCGCGCCAGTTGGCCCTGCAGTTCCAGCATCGACAGGTTCATCGTCAGCGCCACCTTGAAGGCACGTTCCGCTTCGCTCGGCTCCCAGCCCAGCCGCTGCGCGACGAGCAGGCTCGTGATGGCTGTCTGCAAGGAACGCTGCGCGCCGTAGTCGGTGTCGGCGCTGGCGCCTTGGCGCAAGACCAGGAAGATGGCCAGGTCGGGGTCGCGTTCAATCAGCGACGTGACGGGCGCCGCGGCGTCGTTCAGCGCCTGGCGAAAGGTGTCTGCCTTTGCCGTGCGCAGGGTGTCGCTGAGCTGGGTCAGTGCGTGGGACCAAAGCTGCGGCAGCAGTTCTCGCGGCGCCTTCAGGATGTCGTCGCGAGGGGTTTGCAGTTCTGTCAGATCCACCAGCGCGCCGCGCGACAGGATGGCCCGAAGCTGCTCTTGCGAGTCCACGCGCTGCCCGCGGGCCAGCAGCAGCGTGTGGTCTGCGTTGCGCACGTTGAAGGGCAGCGGCGCACCCAGCTGCAGGCGGTGCTGGACGGTGGAAAGTTCGGCGTAGGGCATGGTGGTCGGCAACCTGCTTGCGGCCCAAAGCGGGGCCGGGATGGCTGGTTTTTCGGCCGCCGGGCCTTGAACTTGACCGGGCGCAGGCGCTGCGGTCGGCTTGGGGGAATGTCCGCAGCGTCGGCCCGCAGCGGCCGCTTAAGCTTGGGCCATGAAGCGCCGAAAACATGCCGTTGTGGTGGGGCCCCCCGCTGATGCCGCTGCCGATGCCGGCGCCCACGCCGCCTTGCACGCCGGCCTGCACTGGCACGTGCCGCGCCACTTCAACATCGCCGAGGTCTGTTGCAACCGCTGGGCCAGGCACACGGGCACGGCGGGCCGCACCGCCATCGCCTGGGAACACGAAGACGGCCGCCAGGGCCGCCTGAGTTATGCCGCGCTGAAAGCCGATGCCGACCGCCTGAGCCACGCCCTGCAGCGCCTGGGTGTGCAGCGCGGCGACCGGGTGGCCGTCGTCATGCCGCAGCGGCCCGAGACCGCCGTCGCGCACATGGCGCTGTACCAGCTGGGCGCGGTGGCGATGCCGCTGTCGATGCTCTTCGGGCCCGACGCGCTGGCCTACCGGCTGCAGGACAGTGGCGCCTTGCTGGCGATCGCCGACGAAAGCGCCATCGCAAACCTGTTGATGGTTCGCGCCGACTGTCCGGCCTTGCGCACGGTGCTGGCGGTGGGCGCTGCGCAAGGGCAGGGCGACATCGACTGGACGGCCGCACTCGGCCGCCGCCGAAAGCCCTTTGCGCCGTGCAAGACCCTGGCCGACGATCCCGCCGTGTTGATCTACACCAGCGGCACCACCGGCCCGCCCAAGGGTGCGTTGATTGCGCACCGTGCACTCATCGGCACCTTGAGCGGCTTTGTCTGCAGCCAGAACTGGTTCGGGGCCGGCCCTGCGCAGAGCAGCGATGAAGTCTTCTGGAGCCCCGCCGATTGGGCCTGGACTGGCGGCCTGATGGACGCGCTGCTGCCCACGCTGTACTTCGGCCGCCCCATCGTCGCCTACCAGGGCCGCTTCGGGCCCGAGCGCGCCTTTGACCTGATGCTGCGCCACGCCGTGACGCACAGCTTCCTCTTCCCCACCGCGCTGAAGGCGATGATGAAGGCGGTGCCAGAACCCAGGGCTCGCTACGCGCTGAAGCTGCGCGCCATCATGAGTGCGGGTGAAGCGGTGGGCGACGCGGTATTTCACTGGTGCCAGAAGGCCCTGGGCGTGACCGTCAACGAGATGTTCGGCCAGACCGAGGTCAACTACATCGTGGGCAACTGCGGCAGCTACATTGCCACCGATGGCCACCGCCGCCCCGCCTGGCCGGCCAAGCCCGGCAGCATGGGCCGCGCCTACCCGGGCCACCGCGTCGCCGTCATCGACGACACCGGCCGGGAATGCCCACGTGGCACACCGGGGGACGTTGCGGTGCACCGGCTGGACGTGCACGGCCAGCCTGACCCGGTGTTCTTCCTGGGCTATTACGGCAAGAACGGGCGCAACGACGTTGCCACCGCCGCCAAGTTCACCGGCAGCGTCAAGAACAGCTGGTGGCGCACCGGTGACATGGCAGTGATGGATGCCGACGGCTACCTCTGGTACCAGGGCCGCAGTGACGATGTCTTCAAAGCGGCGGGTTACCGCATCGGCCCCAGCGAGATCGAGAACTGCCTGGTCAAGCACCCGGCGGTGGCCAACGCCGCCGTGGTGCCCAAGCCCGATGCCGAGCGCGGCGCGGTGGTCAAGGCCTTCGTCGTGCTGGCCGCCGGCCATGTGGGCGACGCGGCGCTGGTGCAGGCGCTGCAGCAGCATGTGCGCGGGCAGTTGGCGCCCTACGAATACCCGAAGGAGATCGAATTCATCGACGCCCTGCCGATGACCACCACCGGCAAGGTGCAGCGGCGCGTGTTGCGGCTGCAGGAAGAGCAGCGCGCCGCATGCACAGCCAAGCCCTGACGGCAGTGCGCAACGCAGGGCGGCGTCAGGCGTGCGCTTGCGGCACACTGCCGCCATGAAACGCACTCAACTGGGTCGGTCCGACCTGCACGTCAGCCCCATCTGCCTGGGCACCATGACTTTCGGCGAGCAGGTGGGCACGGCCGAAGCCCACACGATCCTGGACCACGCCCTGGCGCGCGGCATCGACTTCATCGACACCGCCGAGATGTACGCCGTGCCGGCGCGGCGCGAAACCTACGGCAGCACCGAAACCATCATCGGCCAGTGGTTCGCCAGCCGCCCTGGCGTGCGCCAGCAGGTGATGCTGGCCACCAAGGTGGCAGGGCCGTCGCGCAACATGGACTGGGTGCGCAACGGCAGTGCCGATCTGACGCCGGACCAGATCGTGCAGGCCTGCGACGACAGCTTGAAGCGCTTGCAGACGGACGTGATCGACCTTTACCAGATCCACTGGCCCAACCGCAACGGGCCGTGGTTCGGGGCGCAGTACTTCGACCCCTCCAAGGACCAGGCCTACAGCAGCATCCAGTCGCAACTGGAAGCGCTGGCGGGCCTGGTGAAGGCCGGCAAGGTGCGCCACGTTGGTCTGAGCAACGAAACCCCCTGGGGCGTGACTGAGTTTGTGCGCCTCGCCGAACAGCACGGCCTGCCGCGCATCGTCAGCGTGCAGAACCCTTACGCGCTGGTCAACCGCAGCCTGGACAACGCGCTCGACGAGACGCTGTACCGCACCGGTGTCGGCCTTCTGGCCTATTCGCCACTGGGCTTTGGCACCCTGACCGGCAAGTACGACGGGCCGGGCTTCGACGAAGCGCAGCCAGGCCTCGGCCGCATCGCGCGCTTTGCCAGCATGCGCACCCAGCGCTGGGCGCGGCCCGAGACCTTGGCGGCTGCGCGCGAATACAACGCCTTGGCACGCCAGCACGGCCTGACACCGACGCAGATGGCGCTGGCTTTCTGTTACGGCAATTGGCGCGTGGCCAGCACGATCATCGGCGTGACGTGCGTGGCGCAGCTGGACGAAAACCTGGCGGCCTGGGGCACCACGCTGTCGCCGGAATCGCTGGCCCAGATCGACGCCATCCGCAAACGCCTGCGCGACCCGGCGCAGTGACGCAGTGACAATCTCGTCAACACCCTGACCCAACGGAATCCAAAGCCCCTTCATGGCCAACCTCATCGTCCACGGCGGCACACCGCTCACCGGCCGCATCGTCCCGTCTGCCAACAAGAACGCCGTGCTGCCGATCCTGTGCGCCACGCTCCTGACGCGTGAACCGGTGCGCCTGCTGGGCATTCCGGAAATCACCGACGTGCGCAAGATACTGGACATCTACCGCATGCTGGGCAGCGAGGTCAGCGTGGACTACGGCACCGGCGTGCTGGACGTGCACCACAAGAACACCACCTTCGACCCGAAGACGCACCACCTGCCTGAAGAGATGCGCAGTTCGATCATGCTGGTGCCGCCGCTGCTGGCGCGTTTTGGCGTGGCGCGGATAGAAGACGATGTGCAGGGCTGCACCCTGGGTGTGCGCGAGATCGACCCGCACGTCGAGGTGATGGAACGTTTTGGCAGCACGGTGGAGCGCACCCCTGGAGCGCTGATCATGCGCACCGAAACGGGCCTCAAGGCCAACCACCACTGGCTGGACTACGCCAGCGTCACCACCACCGAAAACTTCGTGCTCTGCGCCGCCTTGGCGCACGGCACCAGCACGCTGATGAACGCGGCCAGTGAACCGCACGTGCAGGAGTTCTGCACTTTCATGGTGATGCTGGGCGCGCAGATCGAAGGCATCGGCACCAGCCGGCTGACGGTGCACGGCGTGGCGTCGCTCGGCGGTGGTGAATTCCCCTTTGCCGAGGACTTCCACGAAGCCGTCACCTTCATGGCGCTGGGCGCCATTACCGGCGGCTGCATCACGGTGAAAAATTCGGCGCCCGAGCAGTTTCCGCTGATCGACCGCACCTTCGCCAAATTCGGCGTGCAGGTGGTGCACGAAGGTGGCTGGAGCCACACGGTGGTGGACGGCCCGCTGCGCGTGAAGCAGCCTTTCACGCAGAACATCCTGCAGAAGATCGAAGCCGCGCCGTGGCCCTACCTGCCGGTGGACCTGCTGCCGATCTTCGTCGCCTTGGGTGTGCGCGCCGAGGGCAGCGCGATGTTCTGGAACAAGGTCTATGAAGGTGCGATGGGCTGGACCAGCGAGCTCGGCAAGTTTGGCGCCCAGGCCTTCATGGCCGACCCGCACCGCATCATCATCTTTGGTGGCAAGCCGCTGGCGCCAGCCGAAGTGGAAAGCCCATACATCATCCGCGTGGCGATTGCGCTCCTGATGCTGGCGGCCAGCATCCCGGGCAAGTCGGTGATCAAGAACGCCACGCCGGTGCGGCGCGCGCACCCGCACTTTGCCGAGAACATCCGCAAGCTGGGCGCGCAGATCGAATGGGTCGAAGGGGATTGAGGGGAGTTGTGATGAAGCGGTTGTTGTCGGTTCTGCTGTGTGCGCTTTCTTCGGCGCAAGCCGCGCCACCCGTGGCCGAGGTCCAAGACGTGCCGACGGTCTTTCATGGCGTCACCGTGCACGACCCCTACCGCTGGATGGAAGACGTGAAGTCACCCCGCGCGCAGGCCTGGATGCTGGCGCAGGGCGACGCCACGCGCGCGCTGCTGGACCGCATCGACCAGCGCGCTGACATCGAAGCCCGCCTGAGCGAACTGCGACGCAGCGGTGGCGACAGCGTGCGCAGCGTCATGCGCCTGGGGCAAGAGCGCATCTACTACCTCAAGCGTGCGGTGGGCGAAGACCAGTTCAAGCTCGTCATGCGCCAGGGCCTGGCCGGGCCCGAGCGGGTGCTGGTGGACCCGAAGGTGGAGACCGACCGCACCAAGCTGCCGCATGCCATCAACCACTTCTCGCCTTCGTGGGACGGGCGCTACGTGGCCTATGGCATGTCGGCCGGCGGGTCGGAGCAGGCGTCGCTCTACGTGCTGGATCTGGCCACCGGCAAGACAGTCGGCAGGCCGGTGCCGCGTGTGCTATCGGCCGCCCATTGGCTGCCCGACAGCCGCGGCCTGCTGTTCAACCAGCTCAAGGAAATGGCCAGCGGCGACGCCGAAACCGAGTACTACATGGACAGCCGCGTGTTCCTGCTGCGGCTGGCCGCGCCGTTGAGGCCGGTGCCCGTGTTCGGGCGCAAGGACACGCCCAAGCTGGCCCTGGACCGGCTCGACGTGGCCGAGCTCATCACCGCGCCCGGCAGCCGCTGGGTGGTGGCACGCACCACCGACACCACGGTGCCCGAGGGCAAGCTTTTTGTGGCCCCGGTGGCGCAGCTGGGGCGCCCCGGCATCGTCTGGCGCGCCATCGGCGAGCCGGCCGACAAGATGCAGGCGGTGGCCTTGCAACTCGACCGCCTCTTCGTGCTGTCGCGTGCCGGCGCACCGCGCAGCAAAGTGGTGGCGGTGGACTTGCAGCGCGGCACGCTGAAGTCCGCGAAGGACGTGGTGGCCGAGCCCACCACCGGCATGCTCGAATGGATGCTGCCCACGCGCAGCGGCGTGCTGGTGGGCCACCGCATGGGCACCCTGGTGCAGCCGCGGCGGTATGCAGCGGGTGACCTCGTCGGCCAGGCCGTGGCGCTGCCGGCTGCGGGCGCAGCCTGGGCTTCAGACGCACCGGCGGCAGACCATGACGACGTGATCGTCACCTTCTCCAGCTGGACCGCGCCGAGCCGCTTTCTTCGCCTGCAAGGCAACCAGTCCGAGGCGGTGACGCTGCGCAATGTGGAGCCCGCCGTCAAGGTGCCGCCGCTGCGCGTGACCGAGGTCGAATTTGCCAGCCACGACGGCGTCAAGGTGCCGATGACCGTGCTGCACCGCGAAGGCCTGGTGCTGGACGGCAGCAACCCCGTGCTGTTGGAGGGTTATGCGGCTTACGGTTTCACGATGAGTGCAGGCTTCTGGCCCGGCAATATCGCGTGGATGGAACGCGGCGGCGTGGTCGCGCTGGTCAACGCGCGCGGCAGCGGCGTGCACGGCGAGGCTTGGCACCGCGCCGGCTTCAAGCAGACCAAGCGCAACACCTGGCTCGATGGCGTCGCCGCGGCGCGCTGGCTCATCGCGCAGGGCTACGGGTCGCCCAGCACGATGACGGCCATGGGCGGCAGTGCCGGCGGCATCTTCGTCGGCCGCGCCACCACCGCCGCGCCGGAGCTGTTTGCGGCCGCGGTCTATGAAGTGGGCATGCTGGACGCGGTGCGCAGCGAAGACAGCGCCAACGGCATCACCAACGTGTCCGAGTTCGGCACCGTGAAGGACGCGTCGGAATTCCAGGCCCTGCTGGAGATGAGCACCTACCACCAGATCAAGGACGGCACCGCCTACCCCGGCGTGCTGTTGGTGCACGGCATGAACGACCCGCGCGTGGACGTGTGGAACAGCGCCAAGACTGCGGCGCGGCTGCAGGCCGCCAGCAGCAGCGGCCGCCCGGCCCTGCTGCGGCTGGACCCGCAGGCCGGCCACGGCGTGGGCAGCACCGCCAGCCAGGCCGATGCCGAGAGTGCCGACATCCAGGCCTTTCTGCTGTGGCAGACCGGCAAGCTGAAGCTGAAAGACTGATCGACCAATGAACTGACGGACTGCCTTGGCCAAGAAAGACAAACACGTCAGCGAAACGCCGGCCACGCAGATGCTGCGTCAGGCCGGCGTGGCCTTCACCGAGCACACTTACGACTACGTGGAACGTGGCGGCACCGCCGAATCGGCGCGCCAGCTGGGCGTGGCCGAACACGCGGTCATCAAGACGCTGGTGATGCAGGACGACAAGGCGCAGCCGCTGATCGTGCTGATGCACGGCGACAGACTGGTCAGCACCAAAAACCTGGCGCGCGAGATCGGCGTCAAAAGCATCGAGCCCTGCAGCTCCGATGTCGCACAACGGCACAGCGGCTACCTGGTCGGCGGCACTTCGCCCTTCGGCTTGCGCAAGGCGATGCCGGTGTGGGTGGAGGCCAGCGTGCTCGTGCTGCCGCGCATCTGCATCAACGGCGGGCGGCGCGGCTATCTGGTCGGCATGGCGCCGGACGTGCTGGTGGCGCTGCTGGGTGCGCGGCCCGTGCACTGCGCGCTGGCGTCATGAGGTGCGGCGTAGAGCGCGGGTGGTGCTGCGGGATGGGCCGCAAGATGGGCCGGCTCACCTGTCCTACACTCGCGGCCGCATGAACGCCCTCTGGATCGCTGCGGCCCTGCTGGCCGCCTACCTCATCGGTTCCTTGTCCTTCGCCGTCATCGTCAGCCGCGGCATGGGTCTGGCCGACCCGCGCAGCTACGGCAGCAAGAACCCCGGTGCCACCAACGTGCTGCGCTCGGGCAACCGGGCTGCCGCGGTGCTGACGCTGGCGCTGGATGCGCTGAAGGGCTATGTGCCAGTGCTGCTGGTGCTGATCTACGGGCCGCGCTACGGTTTGAACGAAGCGGTGGCTGCCTTTGCCGGCCTGGCCGCGTTCCTCGGGCACCTGTGGCCCGTCTTTTTCCGCTTCCAGGGTGGCAAAGGCGTGGCCACGGCAGCGGGTGCGCTGTTGGCCATCAACCCCTGGCTGGGCCTGGCGACGCTGCTGAGCTGGGTCATCATTGCGGCGTTTTTTCGCTATTCCTCACTGGCATCGATCATCGCCGCAGCGTTCGCACCGTTCTACCAGGCGCTGATCTGGGGCCCGGAGCCGGCTTTGCTGGCCATCGCGCTGATGAGCCTGCTGCTGATCTGGCGCCACGAGGGCAACATCCGCAAGCTGCTCGCGGGCACCGAGAGCAAACTGGGTCAGAAGCCTGAACAGAAGGCGGGCGCGGCGGTGTCGCTGCCGCCGTCCAAACAGCACCCCAAACAGCATCCCAAACCGCACGGCAAACACGGACACCACTGACATGGTTCAACGATTCGACGTCGGCGCAAGGCTTTCAGAGATGGCCGTTCACAACGGCGTGTGTTACCTGGCGGGACAGGTCGCGGCCGACGGTTCGCAGGACATCACGGGCCAGACGAAACAGGTCCTGGCTGCCATCGATGCGCTGCTGGCACGCGCCGGCACCGACAGAGCCAAGTTGCTGATGTGCCAGATTTTCATCAAGGACCTGGCCGACTTTCCGGCCATGAATGCGGCCTGGGAAGACTGGCTGCCCGCCGGCCATGCGCCGCCGCGTGCGACGGTGAAGGCCGACCTGGCGAAGCCGGAATGGCGCGTCGAGATGGTGGTGACGGCCGCGCTCTGACCGGCGGCTGGGGCCTAGAGCCCCAGCCGCGCCAGCGACCCGCGGCCCTGGCGCACCAGCAGCGGTTCATCACCGCTGAAGTCGATCACCGTCGTCGGTTGCATCGCGCAGGCGCCGGCGTCCACCACCGCCTGCAGCGTCTTCTGGAAGCGCGCGCGGATTTCGCCAGCGTCGTTCATCGGCTCGGTCTCGCCGGGTGCAATCAAGGTGGTGGCCAGCAGCGGCTCGCCGAACAGCGCCAACAGTTGCTGCGTGATCGGGTGGTCGGGCACGCGCAGGCCGATGGTGCGGCGGCTGGGGTGGCTCAGGCGCCGCGGCACTTCCTTGGTCGCTTCGAGGATGAAGGTGTAAGGCCCCGGCGTGCCCAGCTTCAGCAGCCGGTACTGCCGGTTGTCCACACGTGCATAACTGGCCAGTTCACTGAGGTCCTTGCACAGCAACGTGAGGTGGTGTTTGTCGTCCACCTGGCGCAAGCGGCGCAGGTTCTCGGCCGCCGTCTTGTCGTCCAGCCTGCACACCAGCGCGTAGCTGCTGTCGGTGGGCACCGCCGCGATGCCACCCGCGTGCAGGATGGCCGCCGCCTGTTTCAGCAACCTTGGCTGCGGGTTCTGCGGGTGGACCTCAAAAAGTTGCGACACGCTGGGAGGCTGATTTTCTGCGGCTCAGGCCACAGCGACAGGAATCTTGCCGATCTTTGCCTGCCACTCGCGTGGCCCGGTGTTATGCACGCTGGTGCCCATCGAATCCACGGCCACGGTGACGGGCATGTCGACGACATCAAATTCGTAGATTGCCTCCATGCCCAGGTCGGCAAAACCCAGCACCGTGGCGCCCTTGATGGCCTTGGCGACCAGGTAAGCGGCGCCGCCCACGGCCATCAGGTAGGCGCTCTTGTGCTTCTTGATGGCGTCGATGCCCGCAGGCCCGCGCTCGGCTTTGCCGATCATGCCGATGAGGCCGGTTTGCGCCAGCATCATCTCGGTGAACTTGTCCATGCGCGTGGCCGTCGTGGGGCCGGCGGGGCCCACCACTTCTTCGCGCACGGGGTCCACCGGGCCGACGTAGTAGATGACGCGGTTGGTGAAGTCCACGGGAAGCCGCTCACCCTTGGCCAGCATGTCCTGGATGCGCTTGTGCGCGGCGTCGCGGCCGGTCAGCATCTTGCCGCTGAGAAGCAGCGTGTCGCCCGGTCTCCAGCTTGCGACCTGTTCGCGGGTCAGCGCGTTGAGGTCCACCTTCTTCGACTTGTTGTAGTCCGGCGCCCACTTCACGTCGGGCCACAGGTCCAGGCTCGGCGGCTCCATGTAGGCCGGGCCCGAACCGTCCATCGTGACGTGCGCGTGGCGCGTGGCGGCGCAGTTGGGGATCATCGCCACCGGCTTGCCGGCGGCATGCGTCGGGTAGGTCGCAATCTTCACGTCGAGCACGGTCGTCAGGCCGCCCAGGCCCTGCGCGCCGATGCCCAGCGCGTTGACCTTCTCGAAGAGCTCGATGCGCAGTTCTTCCAGCTTGCTGCTGGGCCCGCGCGCCAGCAGGTCGAACATGTCGATGGGCTCCATCAGCACTTCCTTGGCCAGCAGCATGGCTTTCTCGGCCGTGCCGCCCACGCCAATGCCCAGCATGCCCGGCGGGCACCAGCCGGCACCCATGGTGGGGACGGTCTTCATGACCCAGTCCACCAGGCTGTCGCTGGGGTTCATCATGATGAACTTGCTCTTGTTTTCGCTGCCGCCGCCCTTGGCCGCCACCGTCACGTCGAGCTTGTTGCCGGGCACCACCGTCATGTGGATGACGGCGGGTGTGTTGTCCTTGGTGTTCTTGCGCTCGAAGATCGGGTCGGCCAGGATCGATCCGCGCAGCGGGTTGTCGCTGTTCAGGTAAGCGCGGCGCACACCTTCGTTGACGGCGTCTTCGACCGATCCGCTGAAGCCTTCAAAGCGCAGGTCCATGCCGATCTTCAGGAACACGTTGACGATGCCGGTGTCCTGGCAGATGGGGCGCTTGCCTTCGGCGCACATCCTGCTGTTGGTGAGGATCTGCGCGATGGCGTCCTTGGCCGCCGGCGACTCTTCACGCGCATACGCGCGCGCCAGATGGCTGATGTAGTCGGCCGGGTGGTAGTAGCTGATGTACTGCAGCGCGGCGGCGACGGTTTCTACGAGGTCGGCCTGGCGGATGAGGGTGGGCATGCTGGGCTCCTCTTCAGTGCTGCGCGGGGGTGGGTGCCATCAACCGGTCGGTGTAGGCAATGGCCAGCGCCGACAGCAAGAACGCCACATGGATCAGCGTCTGCCACAGCAGCGTCTTTTCGCTGTAGTTTTCGGCGTTGATGAAGGTCTTGAGCAAGTGGATGCTGCTGATGCCGATGATGGCCGTGGCGAGCTTGACCTTGAGCACACTGGCATTGACATGGCTCAACCATTCCGGCTGGTCGGGGTGGTTTTCAAGGTTCATTCGTGAGACAAAGGTTTCGTAGCCACCGATGATGACCATGATCAGCAGGTTGCTGATCATCACCACGTCAATCAGGCCCAGAACCACGAGCATGATCACGGTTTCATTGAGCTTGGGCACCCAGTTGGCGTCGGCCTTGTAACCGATGCTCTTGACCAGCATGTCCAGCGACTGTGCGTTGCCGAACACGGCTTCGATCAGGTGTGTCAGTTCGACCCAGAAGTGGAAGACATACACGCACTGCGCCACGATGAGGCCCACGTACAGCGGCAACTGCAACCAGCGGCTGGAGAAGATCAGGTTCGCCAGCGGCGGGAGGCGGCGGCTTCCTGGCTCGGAGGCTTTGGGGGGAATCGACATGGGGGAATGGGGCCTTGGCGTCAAATGGGCTTTGCAAGCCCGGGTGGGAGTCAAATTGTAGAGTCCCGTCCTTGAAGGAATTCACGGCCCGTCAGGTGTCAGTCAGAGCCTGCCTTTAGCTTTCGCCCTCAGCAAAGTTCTTCAAAACAGCAGGAGACAACCATGTCAGACACCCAACCCACCGAGCTGAAGACCCACCAGCCGCCCGCCGCCCTGGTGGCCGCGGCCCGTGTTTCCGGCATGGCCGCCTACCAGGCACTGTGTGCCGAAGCGGAAGCCGACTTTGAAGGCTACTGGGCCCGCCTGGCACGCGAATTCCTGAGTTGGAAGACCCCGTTCACCCAGGTGCTGGACAGCAGTGACGCGCCGTTCTTCAAGTGGTTTGAGGACGGCACGCTGAATGCGTCCTACAACTGCCTGGACCGCAACGTCGAGCGTGGGCTGGGTGAGAAGACGGCCCTCATCTTCGAAGCCGACGACGGCGCGGCGACCAAGGTCACCTACCGCCAGCTGCTCGACCAGGTCTGTCGCTTGGCGAATGCACTCAAGGCCCGTGGCGTGAAGAAGGGCGACCGCGTCGTCATCTACATGAGCATGAGCGTGGAAGGCGTGGCCGCGATGCAGGCCTGCGCGCGCATCGGCGCGCCGCACTCGGTGGTGTTTGGCGGTTTCAGTGCGCAGAGCCTGCGCGACCGCATCGAAGACACCGGCGCGGTGATGGTCATCACCGCCGACGAACAGGCGCGCGGTGGCAAGCATCTGGCGCTGAAGAGCATCGTCGATGAGGCACTGGCGCTGGGCGGCTGCGACAGCGTCAAGAACGTCATCGTTTACAAGCGCACCGGCGGCACCATTCCCTGGGTGGCCGGGCGCGACCACTGGCTGCACGAAGAGCTGGCCGCGCAGGGCGCGGTGTGTGAACCCGAGTGGGTCAGCGCCGAACACCCGCTCTTCCTGCTGTACACCAGCGGCAGCACCGGCAAACCCAAGGGTGTGCAGCACAGCACCGGCGGCTACTTGCTGCACGCGGCGCTGACGACGGCCTGGACCTTTGACCTCAAAGACGACGACGTCTTCTGGTGCACGGCCGACATCGGCTGGGTCACCGGCCACAGCTACATCACCTATGGCCCGCTGGCGCTGGGCGGCACCGAAGTCGTGTTTGAAGGCGTGCCGACATTCCCGGATGCGGCGCGCTTCTGGAAGACGATCGAAAAGCACAAGGTCAGCGTCTTCTACACCGCGCCGACGGCCATCCGTTCGCTCATCAAGGCGGCCGAGGGCAACCCGGCGGTGCACCCCAACAAGAGCGACCTCACCAGCCTGCGCATCCTGGGGTCGGTGGGTGAGCCCATCAACCCGGCCGCCTGGGAGTGGTACTACCAGCACGTCGGTGGCGGCCGCTGCCCCATCGTCGACACCTTCTGGCAGACGGAGACCGGCGGCCACGTCATCACGCCGCTGCCGGGTGCCACGCCGATGGTGCCGGGCTCGTGCACGCTGCCCTTCCCCGGCATCATGGCCGCCATCGTCGATGAGACCGGTGCGGACGTGCCCAACGGCAGCGGCGGCATCCTCGTCATCAAGAAGCCGTGGCCGAGCATGATCCGCACGATCTACGGCGACCCCGAGCGCTTCAAGAAGAGCTACTACCCGCCCGAGCTGAAAGGCTATTACCTGGCAGGCGACGGCGCAATCCGCGACGCCAAGACCGGCTACTTCACCATCACCGGCCGCATCGACGACGTGCTCAACGTCAGCGGCCACCGCATGGGCACGATGGAGATTGAGTCCGCCCTGGTCAGCCACACCGAACTCGTGGCCGAAGCGGCCGTGGTGGGTCGGCCCGACGACACCACGGGTGAGGCGATCTGCGCCTTCGTCGTGCTGAAGCGCTCGCGCCCCACGGGCGACGAGGCGAAGAAGATCGCCAATGAACTGCGGGCCTGGGTGGCCAAGGAAATCGGTCCCATTGCCAAGCCCAAGGACATCCGTTTTGGTGACAACCTGCCCAAGACGCGCAGCGGCAAGATCATGCGGCGGCTGTTGCGGTCCATCGCCAAGGGCGAGGCGATCACCCAGGACACCAGCACCTTGGAAAACCCCGCGATCCTCGACCAACTGGGCCAGGCCAATTGAGCGACTTCTCCACGGGCACCATGCGCTAAAGTGCCCGCAGGAGAAACGCCATGCCACTGGTCATTGTTGGAGTGCTCTTGCTGACGGCCAAGATGGCCGAATTCGGCCCGTTCGCGACCTGGTCGTGGTGGATCGTGCTGGCGCCCTTTGGCCTTGCCGTGCTGTGGTGGGAATTTGCCGACTCATCGGGCTGGACCAAGCGGCGAGAGATGGACAAGATGGAAGCGCGCAAGGTCAACCGGCGCCAACGCATGATGGAGTCGCTGGGTCTGGGCACCAAGCGGCGCGACCGCATCGCCACCAAATCGAGCGCGGCCAAGGCGCGGCAGGTGTCGGCCGACCCCACCCACGGCGGCCGCGAGGGCATCAGCAAGCCTGAAGCACCGCCGCCGCCGCCGCCGGCGCGCAAAGAGCCGCGCTTCTGAGTGGATGGCGCGTGGCGAGGCCGTTGACCGGGCCTCGCTCAGTCCTTGCTCACTCCTCGTTCAGTCCCCGTCCAGCACTGCCCCGAAGCTCGCGCTGTTGGCGTTTTTCGCGAACTTGGCCAGCACGCCGCGGCTGTAGCGCGGCGCCGGCTGCTTCCAGCCCAAGCGCCTTTGCTCAATGGCGGCGTCGTCCACGTTCAGCTGCAGCAGCAGCTGGTGCGCGTCGATCGTGATGCTGTCGCCTTCCTGCACCAGCGCAATCAGGCCGCCGGCATAGGCCTCGGGCGCGACGTGGCCCACCACCATGCCCCAGGTGCCGCCAGAAAAGCGGCCATCGGTGATCAGGCCGACCGTCTCGCCCATGCCCTGGCCGATGAGCGCACCGGTGGGTGCCAGCATCTCGGGCATGCCCGGCCCGCCTTTCGGGCCCAGGTAGCGCAGCACCATGATGTCGCCGGCCTTGATCTGGCCGGCCATGATGGCGGCCAACGCGCTCTGCTCGTCGTCAAACACTCGGGCCGGGCCCGTCATCACGGGGCTCTTCAGGCCGGTGATCTTGGCCACGCAGCCTTCGGGGCTCAGGTTGCCCTTGAGGATGGCCAGGTGGCCCTGCGCGTACATCGGGTTGCCGATCGGGCGGATCACATCCTGGTCGGCGCGCAGTGCCGGCAGTTCGGCCAGATTCTGCGCCACCGTCTTGCCGGTGATGGTCATGCAGTCGCCATGCAGCAGGCCGGCGTCGAGCAGCACCTTCATCACCGCCGGGATGCCACCTGCGCGGTGCAGGTCGATGGCCAGGTACTTGCCGCTGGGCTTCAAGTCGCACAGCACCGGCACCTTGCGCCGCATGCGCTCGAAGTCGTCGATGGTCCAGGCCACGCCGGCGGTGTGCGCGATGGCCAGGAAGTGCAGCACCGCATTCGTGCTGCCGCCGGTGGCCATGATCACGGCCACGGCGTTTTCGATCGCTTCCTTGGTGACGATGTCGCGTGGCTTCAGGTCGGCCTTCACGGCGGCCACCAGCGCGCGTGCTGCGGCCCGCGTGTGGGCGACGATGGGGTCTTCGACGTTGGCCATCGTCGACGAAAACGGCAGGCTCATCCCCAGCGCCTCAAAGGCCGAACTCATCGTGTTGGCGGTGTACATGCCGCCGCATGAACCACTGCCGGGAATGGCCCGGCGTTCGATCTGGCAGAAGTCCTCTTCGCTCATCTTGCCGGCGCTGAACTGCCCCACCGCTTCAAAGACGCTGACGATGTTGAGGTCCTGCCCCTTGTACCGGCCCGGCAGGATAGTGCCGCCATAGACGTAGATGGCGGGCACGTTGGCGCGCAGGATGCCCATCATGCCGCCGGGCATGTTCTTGTCGCAGCCGCCGATGACCAGCACGCCGTCCATCCACTGCCCGCCGACACAGGTCTCCACGCAGTCGGCAATGACTTCGCGCGACACCAGGCTGTACTTCATGCCTTCGGTGCCCATCGCCATGCCGTCGCTGATGGTTGGGGTGCCAAAGATCTGCGGGTTGGCGCCTGAGGCTTTCAGCTCGTCCACCGCCGCATCGGCCAGCTTCTGCAAGCCCGAATTGCACGGCGTGATGGTGCTGTGGCCGTTGGCCACGCCGATCATCGGCTTGCCGAAGTCGGCTTCGGTGTAGCCCATGGCGTAGTACATGGACCGGTTGGGTGCGCGGGCAACGCCTTCGGTGATGTTCTTGGAGCGGCGGTTTGAACTCATCAGTGGCTTCCTGTTGGACTGGCCGCGAGTTTATCGGGCGCGTGGACAATGCTGAGCTTTGGCGTGTCTCTTGATCCCGGAGCGTGTTGATGCTTGTGCATCCCCAGTTCGACCCCGTGGCCCTCGCGTTGGGCCCCATCCAGATCCATTGGTACGGGCTGACCTACCTGATCGCCTTTGCGCTCTTCCTCGTGCTGGCCAGAAAGCGTGTGCAGCGTGCCGACTTCGTGGCTGCGGGCTGGACCCGGCGCGACATCGAAGACATCCTGTTCTACGGCGTGCTGGGCGTGGTGATTGGCGGGCGTGTCGGTTACGCGCTCTTCTACAAGCCGGGTCAGTACCTGGCCAACCCGGCCGAGATCCTCATGGTCTGGAAGGGCGGCATGTCCTTTCACGGCGGCCTCTTGGGCGTGATCGCGGCGATGGCGCTGTATGCGCGGTCGCGCAAGCGCAGCTTCTTGCAGGTGATGGACGTGGTGGCACCGTGTGTGCCCACGGGCCTGGCGGCGGTGCGCATCGGCAACTTCATCAACGGCGAACTTTGGGGCCGCCTGGCCGATCAGTCGCTGCCCTGGGCAATGGCATTCCCCCAAAGTGGCAGCATGGTGGCGCGGCACCCGTCGCAGATCTACCAGTTTCTGCTGGAAGGGCTGCTGCTCTTTGTGCTGCTGTGGTTTTATGCGCGGCGTGAAAGGGCCACGGGACAGGTGGCGGCGGCCTTCGTCTTCGGCTACGGCGTGCTGCGCTTCGTGGCCGAATACTTCCGAGAACCCGACAGCTTCCTGGGCCTGCTGGCCCTTGGCATGAGCATGGGGCAGTGGCTGTGCGTGCCGATGATCCTGGCCGGTGCGGGGCTGTGGTGGTGGTTTGGACGCAAAGGCATTTCGACATGAGACAGGTCTTCCTCGACACCGAGACCACCGGCCTGTCCGCCGACCAGGGCGACCGCATCATCGAAGTGGCCTGCATCGAATTCGACAACCGCCGCGACACCGGCCGCCGCCTGCATCACTACCTCAACCCGGGCCGCAGCAGCCACCCCGACGCCGTGCGCGTGCACGGCATCACCGACGACTTCCTGGCCGACAAGCCGCCCTTTGCCAGCATTGCCGACGAACTGCTGGAGATGCTCTCGGGCGCCGACGTGGTGATTCACAACGCGGCCTTCGACATCGGATTCCTCAACGCCGAACTGGCGCGCCTGGGACGCCCGCCCGTCTCGCAACAGGTGGCGCGCGTCACCGACACCCTCTTGATGGCGCGCGAGATGTTCCCGGGCAAGAGCAATTCGCTCGACGCGCTGTGCCGGCGCCTGGAGGTGGACAACAGCAAGCGCGACCTGCACGGCGCGCTGATCGACGCCGACCTGCTGGCGCAGGTGTACCTGAACCTGACGCGTGGGCAGGATTCGCTGGTCATCGAAGCCGCCCAGGAGTCGCGCGCGCCCGTGGCGGGCAGTGCGGCCGACCTGCGCACGCTGGAGCTGCCCGTGCTGGCTGCCACGGCCGAAGAGAACGCCGCGCACGACGCACTGCTGGCCGACATCGGTGTCGCCTGCGGGGGCAAGGTGGTCTGGCGCGTCGCTGTGCTGGCCTGATCGGGGCCAGACCAGCCGGTCGAGGTTCACCAAAAGTGCCGTGGCATAATTCGTGGCTTACCGGAACACACCCGACGAAAGCCCCGATTCGTCAGGCGCAGCAACAGATTCCGGGCGGTTAGCTCAGCGGTAGAGCACTGCCTTCACACGGCAGGGGTCGCAGGTTCAAGCCCTGCACCGCCCACCAGGTCAGTCCACTGAACGCCACCTTCGGGTGGCGTCTTTGTTTGCGAGCAGCCAGCATCCGATGAACCCCGCGCGGCCCGAGTCCCTACCGTTGCGCCGTGGCGCGGCGCCGCCGCAGCCGCTGAGCCGCCTCGCGGCCCCGTTGTTCCTGCTTGCCCTGTGCCTGCTGTTGCCGCGGCTGCCGGGTTATGCGGCCTGGTGGCCCACCCATCCCGATGCCGCCGTGTTGGCATGGCGCGTGGCCATGTCGGTGTCCGCATTGGCCACGTTCTGGCTGCTAGTGCGCGTGGCGGACGTGCTGCTGTGGGACCGCTGGCTGCCAAGCCGCGCCGGCGTCCGCGTTCCGCGCCTCTTGCGCCAGGTGGTGGCCGTGGTGCTGTTCATCGTCGGCACCGCGGTGGTCTTCAGCAACGTCTGGGAACTGTCGGTGGGCCCGGTGCTGGCCACCACGGGTGCGATCGGCATCATCGCCGGCCTGGCCTTGCGCAACGTGCTGGCCGACTTCTTCAGCGGCATTGCGCTCAACATGGAGCACCCCTTCCGACTCGACGACTTCGTGCTCTTCCACATTCGCGGCAAACGCGACCCAGTGGCCGGCTTCGTGCGGGAGATCAACTGGCGCAGCACCACCGTGCTGACGCCCGAAGACAACCTCATCAGCGTGCCCAACAGCCTGGTGGCAGCGTCCACCGTCGAAAACCTGTCCTTCCCGTCGCCGGTGTATGAACTCGAACTGGACATCGTACTCGACTGGCACCTGGACCCCGCCGCGCTGGACCCGGTGCTGAGTGCCGCGATGGTGGACGCCTGGTTGCGCGGCGCCACCAGTGGCGACAGGCCGCCCAAGTTCCGCATCTGCAAGCTCGACGGCGCCGGTGTCACCTACCGCATCGTGTACCTGATCGATCCGCGCAAGAAGCCCAAGGGCCCGGCGCGCCACACGCTGCTGAGCTGCCTGCAACAGCACCTGCGTTTTGCGGGCTTGCGGCCGGTGATGCCCATGCAGCCCGATGCGCTGACACCGGAGCCGCCGCCTCAGCGCCAGCGGTTGCACGACAACAGCGCCGACCGGCTGCACGCCATCGCGCATGTGACGCTGTTTGGCGTGTTGACGGATGCCGAACGCCAGCGCCTGTCGGACAGCGTGCAGGTGCGCCGGGTGACGGAAGGCACGATGGTGGTGAAGGCGGGCGACGCAGGCAGCACGATGTTCATCGTCGCCGCCGGTGTGCTGGAGGTGCTGATCCCGGTGCCGCAAGCCCCGCCAGGTGCATCTGCTGTTGCGGGCCCGACCCGCGTCAACACCCTGTCCCCCGGTGCCTTCTTCGGCGAGATGTCCTTGCTGACCGGCGCACCGCGCACTGCGAACGTGGTGGCGCTGTGTGCGTCGGTGCTGTACGAAGTGCCGCAGAGCGTGATGGCTGCGCTGCTGGCAGAGCGGCCTGAACTGGCCGCGTTGCTGTCGGACGTGGTGTCCGCGCACCTGCAGCGCGACAGCGCAGCCCTGGAAGCGGCCAACGCCAACGCGCCGCAGAAGCGCACCAGCATGCCCGAGGCGATTGCCGAGCGCATCCGGCGCTTCTTGTCGCGCTAGTTGTCGCACTAGCTGTCGCGCTCGTTTTAGCGCTCGTTCTGGCGCTCGTTTTAGCGCTCTTTGTCGCCATGAATGCGGCTGGCTATACGATCCAGCCCCGGCCCTCTTCTCCCCTTCCATGCTGTATTGCCGGTAACCGCACTCCCCACCAACCACCCCGAACGCTTCGTCCTCGCCGAAGAGATCCACGCCCGGCCGCCTGAAGTGCTGCCCACGCCAGCGCGGGCTTCGTACCTCGCGGTGCTGGTGCACAGCGAAGACCGCGTGCGTGAAACCGCCCACCTGGCGCGGCTGTGTGAGCGTCATGCCGTGCCACCACCATCGCGTGGGCTCACGCACTTCAGCGCCCGCCTGGGTGCGCTGCGGCTGAAGTGGGAACGCCACGGCGAGTTTTCGTCGTGGACGGTGATCGCACCGGGCATGGCACAGGCATGGCAAGCGGCTCGGAATTCGCCCCGTTCGCCGAGCCCGCCACGTCCCTGCTGCCCGCCGGCTGGCTGCGTGAACTGCCAGGCGTGTCCAGGCCGGTGGTCTTGCGGCGCCTGATGGACAGCACCGGTTCGCGGCTCGATGCGGACGGACACGCCCACTATGCACGGCTGGCGGCCGACCCGGCGCATGTGGGCGCCGTGCTGACCATGATGGCGGTGTGGGACCTGCGGCCCTTGCTGCACGACTTGCCGCGCCTGCAACCGCCCCTGCAGCCGCGCCTGCACCAGGTGGTGGGGTCGCGCGACGGCACCGTGCCGCCACGGCTGGCGGTCGATGTGAATCGGCTTGTACCCGGCAGCCGCCTGCACACGCTGCCCGGGCTGGGCCACCTGGCGCACGAGGAAGACCCGGCTGCAGTGGCATGTCTGCTGCGCGAATTTGCCCAGCCTGCCGTCGACACCGCCGCCGACACCCCCGATTGACGAGGCCGGATCGACGGTCTATGCGCCATGACACAAAAGACTGACAAGCCCACGTGACGTGTGCCGGGTCTCTGTGGAGGGCCTGGCATGGCGTCCAACGCTCGCATCGAAAATTCACTGCTCGCCGCCGTGGCGGCCGGCATGGGCAACGGCTGCCCACCCAAGTTGGCGGCAGCCGTGCGCCACGCCGTGTTTCCGGGCGGGGCGCGCATCCGCCCGCAGCTGTGCCTGGCGGTGGCCCGTGCCCGTGGTGACGACCAGCCCGCGCTGGACGACGCTGCGGCCGTGGCCATTGAACTGCTGCACTGCGCGTCGCTCTGATCGTCATGCCCTTCCAGGTGCTGATCCGTGCCGGCGAGGGTTTGGGGGCGGACGCGCCCGAACGCACGCTGCGGGTGATGCACACCATCGGCATCGGCGTCGGCATGCCGGGTGGCCTCGTGGCCGGACAGGCCTGGGAATGTGAACCGCGTGTCACGCTGCGCGAATGCCAGCGCCTGAAGACCGGCTCGCTGTTCTAGGCGCCACCGTGGCCGGCGCGCAGGCGGCCGGGGTCACGTCGGTGCTGCACTACACCGACGTCTTGCCGCCGCGTCTGGTCCAGGGCATCGGCGTCGAAGTGAACATGGTGTTCCCGCCGGGCAGCCACCTCGCCGATGTGTCGCGCCTGGCTTTCCCAGACGCAGCCGGTGACCATGATCGTGTACAGCAGCAGTGTCTTGATGACCACCGACGCGGTGACCACCGCCAGGCCCTCGCCGCTGGCCAGGTAGCGCAGCACCAGCACCACGCTCACCGCAAACACCAGGAACTGGATCGGGGCCAGGATGCCCTGCACCAAGGTCCACGGACTGGCGTCGCGCCGGGCGCGCTGCGCGGGGGTGTAGAGGGCGTTTGCCGGTGCGGTCTCTGACATCAACTCACTCGAAGTGGCCTTGAACTGCCGGCAGAGTAGGGTGTCGCCGGTCGAATGTTAATCTAGATAGACGTACATATTGCATGACACTTTTGCGGTAAATCTGCGCTCGGGCTTTGCCCGGGTTTTGTCCATGCAGCGCGCACGCGCAGGCCCCGGTTTTCGGGCCGCACATCTCTGCAAACACCAGTCAGGAAGATTCGCCGCTTGGAGACTGCGGGGAGTAGAGCCCACTTCGATTTCTAGAGGGGCAAGCAGACGAGCCCACACCGAGGCGGGTCAGTCGTCCAGGGCGATTTCCCTGGCCGATTTCATGACCGAAGACCTCTTCGACCCGTGCAGCCGAGCCGACGGGTCACTGGAGAATTGAATGCGAGCGAAGTTGTCGCATGGCGCTGGCGGTGGGTCGCACGAGTGCAACCCCGAACCTGTGGCTTGGCCGGGCAGAGACGACGGCGGCCCGACGTCCTCGATGGACACGACACTGGGCGCGGCCAAGGCCCGCGTGTCGCGCCTGACCCGCACGATCGAAACGGAAGTCATTCCGCGCCTGGTGCGCCAGCACCGCGCAGCCCCTGCGCCCGCCAGCGCAGCGCCCAGCGCTGAGGAAGTGCATGCGATGGTGCAGGCTCTGGTGGACGACAGTGATGACCGGATCACGGCACTGGTGCAGCAACTGCCCCAGCGCGGTGTGACCGTGACGATGCTGTTCCTGGAACTGCTGACCCCGGCGGCGCGTGAACTGGGTGCACTTTGGGAAGACGACCGCGTGGACTTCGCCACCGTCACGGTCAGCCTCGGCCGGCTGCAGCGCCTGCAGCGCCTGCAGCGGCAGCTCAGCCCCGACTTCGGCAACGAAGTCCAGCATCCGGCGCATGGCCGCCGCGTGCTGTTGACGCAGCCCGACACCGAGCAGCACATGTTCGGCTTGTCGATGGTGGCCGAATTCTTCCGCCGCGAAGGCTGGGACGTCCTCGGTGGGGTTGCCGGTGTCGGCATCGACGCCGTGGCCTGGGTGCGTCGCGACTGGCTTGACGCCGTGGGTTTTTCCATCGGCAGCGAACAGGCGCTGCCTTGGCTGCGCGACACCATTGCCGAGGTGCGGCGCGTCTCGCGCAACGGTTCACTGGTGGTCCTGGTGGGTGGCCCGCTGTTTTCGATGCACCCCGAATGGGCGGCCGAGGTTGGTGCCGACGCCACCACCACGGGCCAGGGCGCACCTCAAATCGCTGAGACAATACTGGGCAGCCGCGTGCAGGAGCAGTCGGGACGGGCGCGCATGTCTTGACCACTTTTGAGGGGTTCTCCATCGTGCCAACAGGCCACCGTCGCATCCGGGACCGCGCTGAATGAGGCGCCCGGCGGGAAAAAAACAAGAGATCCTCGGTGACATCGACGCCAAGACCGCGGCGCGGTTGATCGGGTCGAGCAGCGACATTTCGTTGGTGCTGGACAGCGGTGGCTTGGTCCTTGACGTGATCGTGCAGGACGCTGCGTTGGCTGCGCTGGTGGGTGCGGGTTGGAAGGGTCGGCGCTGGGTTGACTCGGTCTCCGTCGAGAGTCGCGAAAAGATCGACAGCCTGCTGCGCGAGGCCATGGCGGGAGCCCCCTCACGCTGGCGCCAGATCAACCACACGCTGCCCGACCACGACGACTTGCCGGTTGCATATGCCGCCGTCCGCTTGAGCGACGACGACGTGGCCGAAGGCTTGCCATGTCTGGTGGCCTTCGGCCGCGACCTGCGCTCCAACGTGCAGATGCAGCGCCGGTTGGTGGAGGCCCAGCAGGCCATGGAGCGCGACTACTGGCGTTTCCGTGAAGCCGAAACCCGCTACCGGACACTCTTCCAGACAGCGCCAGAAGCGGTGCTGATTGCCGACGGGCAGACGCTGAAAGTGCTGGAAGCCAACCCGGCCGCGGAGCTGCTGGCCGGCCGCAGCGCAGCGCGCTTGCAAGGCGCACCGCTGTCATCGCTGTTTGACGGTGCGGCGCACGAGCGCTTGCAGAACCTGGTGGCGGCCGCGCGTGCCGCTGGCGCACGTGAACCCGCGCGCGTGCGGTTGGCGCCGGGTTCGGGTGGTTCCAGCGGCTCAGCGGGTTCAGGCGAGGTGGATGTGCATGCCGCACTCTTCCGCCAGGAGCAGGCCGCATACCTGCTGATCCGCTTGCTGCCGGTGCAGTCCGAGCGTGGCAACCGCAAGGGCCGGGGCACGGTCTTGCCGGCGGGCGCCGCAGGCGATTCGGCGGGTGCCTTGCTGGAAGCCTATGCGCGCAGCGCGCCCGACGCGCTGGTCTTCACCGACTTGACGGGCCGCATCGTGCGTGCCAACGCGGCTTTCGCGGCGTTGGCGCAACTCAGTGCCGAAGACCTGGCGCGCGGCGAGATGCTTGACCGCTGGCTTGGTCGAACCGGTGTCGAACTCAGCGTGCTGCTGAGCAACCTGCGCCAGCATGGTTCGGTGGGTCTTTTCACCACCAGCCTGCGGGGTGAGGTGGGGGCCGTGCACGAGGTCGAGATCTCTGCCACGCAACTGGCGTCGACTCAACCGCCGACGCTGGCCTTCGCGGTGCGCGACATTGGCCGCCGCCTGCCGGGCGACGAACGCGTGAGCCCGAAGTTGGCACGTTCGGCAACTGAACTCACCGAGCTCGTCGGCCGTGTGCCGATGAAAGACATCGTCAGCGAAACGTCGGACCTGATCGAACAGCTGTGCATTGAAACCGCGCTGCAGATGACGAACGACAACCGTGCACTGGCGGCGCAGTTCCTGGGCCTTTCGCGCCAGAGCCTGTACGTCAAGTTGCGCCGCTACGGTCTGGGTGATCTGGGTGGCGACAACTCAGATTGACATATTTAGTGTAAACATCGGTTTACGAATCGAGTAGCGGGGCGCACCATCCGCCGCATGCCGTTGCCTGCCCTCTGCCGTCGCTGAACTGCTCAAGCCCATCACGTGGTTTCCGCCGATGTGGGCCTTTGGTTGCGGTGTCGTGGCCTCCGGCCAGTCGCTGGACGGTCGGCAGGGCCTGGTAGTTGCCGGCGTGCTGCTTGCCGGCCCTGCGGTGTGTGCTACCAGCCAGGCGGTGAACGACTGGTTTGACCGCCACGTCGATGCCATCAACGAACCCAACCGCCCGATTCCGTCGGGCCGCATGCCGGGGCGCTGGGGCTTGTACGTGGCGATCATCTGGACCGTGCTGTCGCTGCTGCTGTCGCTGGTGCTCGGGCCTTGGGGTTTTGGTGCCGCTGTCATCGGCCTGCTGCTGGCCTGGGCCTACAGTGCACCGCCGCTGCGCCTGAAGCAGAACGGCTGGTGGGGCAACGCCGCCTGCGGCATCTGCTATGAAGGGCTGGCCTGGGTGATGGGCTCGGTGGTGATGGCCGGAGGCGCCATGCCCGATCTGCGTTCGATGATCCTGGCCGCGCTGTACAGCGCCGGTGCCCACGGCATCATGACGCTGAACGACTTCAAGTCGATCGAAGGCGACAAGCGCATGGGCATCGCGTCGTTGCCGGTGCAACTGGGTCCGCGCCGCGCGGCCATCGCTGCGGCCGGCACCATGGCGCTGGCGCAGGTGTGTGTCGCGCTGCTGCTGCTGGACTGGGGCCGCCCGGTGCACGCGGGCGTGATCGCCGCGCTGACGGTGGCGCAAGTGCTGATGGCGCGTCGCTTCGTCGCCGACCCGGTGGGCAAGGCGATCTGGTTCAGTGGCCTGGGCGTGACGCTGTATGTGAGCGGCATGCTGGTCAGTGCCTTCGCCTTGCGAGGCTTGCAGTGAGCTGGTGGGCCATTTTCCGCCTGGGTCTTGTGCAGGCCGCGCTGGGCGCTGTCGTCGTGCTGACGACATCCACCTTGAACCGAGTGATGGTGGTGGAACTCGCGCTGCCGGCACTGGTGCCGGGCCTGCTGGTGGCGCTTCACTATGCGGTGCAGATGGCGCGGCCGCGCATGGGATTCGGCTCTGACCAGGGCAAGCGCCGCACACCGTGGATCGCCGGCGGCATGGCCGTGCTGGCGCTGGGCGGTTTTGGTGCCGCGGTGGGCACGGCGTGGATGACGACGGCACCGGCCGCCGGGCTGCTCTTCACCGCGTTCAGCTTCGTTCTCGTCGGCCTGGGCGTCAGCGCCAGCGGCACCTCGCTGCTGGTGTTGCTGGCCACGCGTGTGCAAGCTGAACGCCGCGCATCGGCGGCCACGCTGGTGTGGGTGATGATGATCTTCGGCTTTGCGCTGACCGCGGGCCTGGCCGGGCGCTGGCTGGACCCGTTTTCACCTGAACGGTTGATGATGGTGTCGGCCAGTGTGTCGGCCATTGCGCTGTGCCTGGCGCTGGCAGCCTTGGTGGGCGTGGAAGACAGTGCCCCCACGCAGCCTGCGAACGCCATGTACGGCGAGGACAAGCCGCGTTTCCTGCAGGCGTTGCGCCAGGTCTGGCAAGAGCCCGACGCCCGTCGGTTCACGGTCTTCGTCTTCGTGTCGATGATCGCCTACAGCGCGCAGGACCTGATCCTGGAGCCCTTTGCCGGCGTGCGCTTCGGCTTCACGCCGGGTGAGAGCACGCAGCTTTCGGGTGTGCAGCACGGCGGCACGCTGATGGGCATGCTGCTGGCCGCGCTGGCCGGCCGGCGCATCGCGGGGTTTGGCTTTGGCAGCCTGCGGACCTGGATGTTCGGCGGCTGCCTGGCGTCGGCCGTGGCGCTGTGTGGCCTGGTGATGGCTGGCGTGATCGGCCCGCCCTGGCCGCTGCGCGCCAATGTCTTCTTGCTCGGCGTCGCCAATGGTGCGTTTTCGATCGCTGCCATCGGCTCGATGATGGCTTTGGCGGGCCAGGGCCAGACGGCTGGGTCGCCCACCACGACCGGCACGCGCATGGGTCTGTGGGGCGCTGCACAGGCCATCGGCTTTGCCGTTGGCGGAGTGCTCGGCACGGCTGCCAGTGACCTCGCGCGCTGGCTGATCGGCTCGCAGGTGTCTGCCTATGGGTCTGTCTTTGCAGGCGAAGCCTTGCTCTTCATTGCGGCGGCCTGGCTGGCCGCACGCATCCACATGCCCGCTCACAACGGGTCCGCTCACCACAGCGGCCTGCAGCCGCGGCCCGAAGCCGCCGCCCCGAATCCAAACCCGGCCCTTGGAGGACGTTCATGAACCAGTCGCACACCTATGACGCCATCGTCGTCGGCGGGGGCCCCGCGGGCGCCACTGCTGCACATGATCTGGCCCTGCGGGGCTTGTCGGTCCTGCTGCTGGACCGCGCCGGCCGCGCCAAGCCCTGTGGTGGCGCCATCCCGCCGCGGCTGATCAAGGACTTTGCGATCCCTGACCACCTGCTGGTGGCCAAGGCTCGGTGTGCACGCATGATTTCGCCCACCGACAAGCGGGTGGACATCCCGATCGAAAACGGCTTCGTGGGCATGGTGGACCGCGATCACTTCGACGAATGGCTGCGTGAAAGAGCCGCCAGTGCCGGCGCGGTGCGCGAACGGGGCCGTTTTGAGCGCCTGTCGCGCGACGATGACGGCGTCAGCGTCGTGCACTTCCTGACCGACATCAAGGCCAACACAAAGACCGGTACCGAGCAGCACACGCGGGCCAGCAGCGCCCGCGCACGCTGCGTCATCGGTGCCGACGGTGCACGCTCTGAAGTGGCCCGCCAGTCGGTGCCGGGCGCCGAACGCACGAGCTACGTCTTTGCGTACCACGAGATCATCGCCCGCCCCGAGGTGGACCCGGCGGGCTATGACCCATCACGCTGCGACGTCGTTTACAAGGGCACGCTGTCTCCTGACTTCTACGGTTGGGTCTTCCCGCACGGCAACACGCTGAGCATCGGCACCGGCAGCGCCGACAAAGGTTTTTCGCTGCGTTCGGCGGTGGCCCAGTTGCGCAAGGACAGTGGCTTGGCAGAAGCCGCCACGCTGCGCCGTGAAGGCGCGCCGATTCCCATGAAGCCACTGCCGCGCTGGGACAACGGCCGCGACGTGGTGCTGGCCGGTGACGCGGCTGGCGTGGTCGCGCCGGCTTCCGGCGAAGGCATCTACTACGCCATGTACGGTGGCCGCGTGGCAGCCGATGCGGCGGCTGAGTTTCTCAAGACCGGCAAAGCCGCGGCACTGGCGCAGGCGCGCAAGCGTTTCATGCGCCAGCATGGCAAGGTGTTCTGGGTGCTCAGCATCATGCAGCGCTTCTGGTACAGCAGCGACAAGCGGCGCGAGCGGTTTGTCAGCATCTGCCGCGACAAGGATGTGCAGACGCTGACCCTCGACGCCTACATGAACAAGGAATTGGTGCGCAAGCGCCCAATGGCCCACATCCGAATCTTCTTCAAGGACATGGCCCACCTGCTGGGCTTGGTGCGCGCATGAAGGTGCTGCGACACAGCGCTGTGTCGCATGGCGCTGCCGCCGCGGCGCACACCGCGGAAGTGATGCGGCGGTGTCGCACCCGATGAAGAGCGGCGCCCGCTCCTAGCCAAAAAACGGGAAGTCCTTGCCTGTGACCATGCCCGCCCCCGACCTGGCCGAGCTGGCTGCTGTGGCGGCCTTCGCGCCGCATCTGGCCCAGGCATTCGCCAGCCTGGCTTGCGACCTGGCCCTGGTGCTCGACGGCCAGGGCCTGATCACGCGCGTGGCGCACAGCCCTACCAGCAAGCTGTCGGCCGCCACCGAACTTTGGGTGGGCCGGGCGCTGGCCGACACCGTCACCACCGACACCCGCCACAAGATCACGAGTCTGCTGAAGGAAGTCGCCGCCGATGGATTGGCGCGTCGACGCGAGGTCAACCTGCCGGTGGCGGACGGGCCGACGATTCCAATGGCTTTCACGGCCCTGCGCCTGGGCCCAGACGGCCCGGCGCTGGCGGTGGGCCACGACTTGCGTGCAGTGGCATTGATGCAGCAGCGTTTCATGCGCGTGCAGCAGGAACTGGAGCGGGGCTACAACCTGGCACTGCGAGCGGCCGGACGCGGCACGCCGGGGGCCGAGGCCTTGCCGTTCACTGACCCGGAGTTCAGCGCCACGCCCGAAGCCACCGAACGGCTCAACGATGCCTCACGCGCTGCTTTTGCCGCTTGGCTGCGCGCTGAGAGACTGGTTGCCGAGGGCGGCGCCTCGCCGCCACGCGGCACGCGCAAGTCCAGCCCGCGGCGCAAGCGCTGAATCAGGCCGGCGCTTGCGGCAAACTCGCTGCATGAACGGACTGATTGAATCTGGTGGCGGAGACGGCCCGAACGGACCTCTGCACGGCCTGCAGGTCATCGAATTCGCCGGCATCGGCCCGGCACCCCTGGCCTGCATGCTGCTGGCCGACCTGGGTGCCGATGTGGTGCGCATCGACCGGCTTGAACCCAGCGGCCTCGGCCTGGCAATGGCGCCGCGCCACGATGTCAACGCCCGTGGCCGACGCTCGGTGGCGCTGGACCTGAAAGCGGCGGGGGGCCGCAACGCGGCACTGCGCCTGCTGGCCAGGGCCGACGTACTGGTGGAAGGTTTCCGCCCCGGCGTGATGGAAAAGCTGGACCTCGGGCCCGAACCCTGTGCGGCTCTGAACCCGCGGCTGGTCTATGGCCGCATGACCGGTTTCGGTCAGAGCGGGCCGCTGTCGGCCGCCGCCGGGCACGACCTGAACTACATCGCGCTAACGGGTGTGTTGCACGCCATCGGTCCAGCGGGCGGTGCGCCGGTGCCGCCGCTGAATCTGGTGGGGGACTACGGTGGCGGCGCCTTGTACCTGGCCTTTGGCGTGTTGGCGGCGCTCTTCGAACGCCAGCGCTCAGGACTGGGACAGGTGGTGGACGCGGCGATGGTCGATGGCGCGGCGTCCCTGGCCTCCGTCTTCTTCGGCCTGCAGGCGGCCGGCAACTGGGCCGGCCCGCGCGGGGGCAACCTGCTGGACGGCGGTGCGCCTTTCTATGCCGCCTATGAAACCGCCGACGGCCGCCACATCAGTCTGGCCGCGCTGGAGCCTAAGTTCTTTGCGCTGCTGGTGCAAAAGCTGGCACTCGACCCGCGCTACCTCAGCCACCAGTACGACCAGCGCCTGTGGCCCGAACTGCGCCGGGACATCGCACTGGCCGTGCGCCAGCACACACGCGACGAATGGTGCGCGCGGCTGGAAGGCAGCGATGTCTGCTTCGCGCCCGTGCTGTCCTTCGACGAAGCGCCATCGCATCCCCACGCACGGGCGCGGGAAGGCTTTGTTACGGTGAACGGCGTCGTGCAACCCGCCCCCGCGCCGCGTTTCGGCCGCACACCGGCAGCCCATCCGCGGCCTGCGCCGTCGGTGGGCGAACACACGGCGCAGGTGCTGCAAGAGGCGGGCTTCAGCGCGGCAGAAGTGCAGGCGCTGATGATGGACGGTGTTGTCGCCGGTGCAGCGGGTGGGGTCACAGACGGGGCCACCCGATGAGCGCCCTCTACACCCCGGCTACCGATGCGCGCGCCGCGGCGTCCCTGCTGTTGCTGCGCGACGGCGAGCAGGGCCTTGAAGTGCTGATGCTGCGCCGCGCCGAACGCGACGCCGACGCCCGCAGCGGCGTCGCCGTCTTTCCCGGTGGTGTGCTCGATGCGCGCGACCGCGAAGCCCATGCCTTCTGCCTCGGCCCCGACGATGTCGCGGCCAGTGCGCAGCTCGGTGTGGCCGTCGGCGGGTTGGACTACTTCGTCGCCGCGGTGCGCGAAACCTTTGAAGAGGTGGGCCTGTTGATGGCTGCCGGCGACGTCGATCTGCCTGCATTGCAGGCCTGGCGCACACAGTTGCAAATGGGCACTGCAGGCGCCGCCGAGTTCTGCCGCAGCACGGGCCTGACGCTCGACGTGAGCGGCCTTGTGTACTGCAGCCACTGGCTCACGCCGCCGGGTGCACCCAAGCGCTTCGACACGCGGTTTTTCATGGCCTTGGTGCCCCCGGGCCAACGGGCCGAGGCCGACGGTGGTGAAACGCAGGAACTGATGTGGCTCACGCCCGCGCAGGCGCTGGCGCCAGACCGCGGCCTGAAACTGCTGCCGGTGACGCAGCGCACGCTGCAGGACCTGGCGCGCCACGCCAGCGCAGCAGAAGCGCTGCAGGCGGCGCGTGACTTGACGCACGTGCCGCTCATCATGCCGCGCCGTGCGAGCTTTTCGTCCGGCCCTGGCGGCCCCAACGGCCCGCGCGTGGTGCTGCCCCACGAACTGCCCTATGCCGAAGTGGCCCACCTCGACCCCGAAGGCCGTGGCGACGTGCACGCCGACCTGCTGCCGGGCCGTGCCGTGCGCCTGTCGCCGCACATCGTGCGCATCACCGCACCCAACCCGGGGCCGATGACCGGGCCGGGTACCAACACCTACCTGGTGGGCGCGGGTGCGGACTGGACGGCGATCGACCCCGGCCCGCTGAGTGCGCCGCATCTGCAAGCCATCCTGGCAGCGCTGGCCGCACTGCCGGGGCGGCTGAGCCAGGTGCTGGTGACGCACACCCACAAGGACCATTCGCCCGGCGCCGCCGCGCTGTCTGCCGCCACTGGCGCGCCAGTGTTCGGCCGCAGGGCTGCGCACCCGGAATGGCAGGACGCCAGCTTTGCGCCGCAGCGCGAACTGCAGGATGGCGAGCGCCTGCCCCTGGCCGACGGCGTCACGCTGCGTGTCATCCACACGCCCGGCCATGCCTCCAACCACCTGTGTTATCTGCTTGAAGAAGAACGGCTGCTCTTCACCGGTGACCATGTGATGCAGGGGTCCACGGTCGTCATCAACCCGCCTGACGGCGACATGTCGGCCTACCTGGCTTCATTGACGATGCTGCTGGATGTCGACCTGGACTGGCTGGCCCCCGGCCACGGTTTCCTGGTGGCCGACCCGCATGCCGTGCTGCGCGCACTGGTGGCGCACCGCCTGAAGCGCGAAGCAAAAGTGGTGGCTGCGCTGCAGACACTGGGCCCGGCCACGACCGACCGCCTGTTGCCGCGGGTCTATGACGACGTGCCGGTTGCGCTGCACCCGGTGGCGCGCCGCTCACTGCAGGCGCACCTGCTGAAGCTGCGGGCCGATGGCGCGGCCACGAACGATGCCGAGGTCTGGCGTGTCTCAGCCTGAGGCAGGCGGCGACTGCCAGCGCCCGTCGATCAGCAACTGGTGCGGCCCGAACTTGGCCTTGTAGGCCATCTTCAGGCTCTGCGCGATCCAGTAGCCCAGGTACACGTTGGGCAGCTTGAGGATGCGCGTCTGCTCGATCTGCCACAGCACGCTGTAGGTGCCGTAGCTCATGCCCGGCTCGGGTTCGTAGTAGGTGTACACGGCCGAGATGCCGTCGCTGAGCACGTCCAGGATGCTGACCATCTTCAGCGCGCCGGGCTGGCCGCCAACGCCCGGTTCGCGGAATTCGACCATGCGCGAATTGACGCGGCTCTGCAGCAGAAACTGCGTGTACTGATCGACGCTGTCCTGGTCCATGCCACCGCCGCTGTGGCGGCCGGACTGGTAGCGCAGGTAGAGCTGGTAGTGCTCGGGCACAAAGCCCAGCCGCAACACGCGCGACACCAGGCGGCCGTGCTGGCGCTGGGACCGGCGCTGGCTGCGCGTCGGGTCGAAAGTGGCCACCGGCACGCGCAGCGGCACGCACGCGCGGCAGCCGTCGCAATAGGGGCGGTAGGTGAACATGCCGCTGCGGCGGAAGCCGGCCGCGACCAGGCCGGAATAGGTGTCGGCGTGGATCAGGTGGCTGGGCGTGGCCACCTGCGAGCGCGCCTGCCGGTCGGGCAGGTAGCTGCAGGGGTAAGGGGCCGTTGCGTAGAACTGCAACGACCGCAGGGGCAGTTCCTTGGGGTGTGTCACGTGCGCCTCAAGACAGCTTGCCGGGCGTCAAAGTGGAAGAAGCGCCCAGGCCGCTTCATCATAGGTCCAATCCTTCGGCGCGGGCTCGGCCACGGTTGGCGCCACCGCACTTGCGACATGGGCCAGAAAGGCTGGTCGTGAAATTTCGTGCGCGCCCAGGCTGGCCAGGTGGCCGGTGTTTTGCTGGCAGTCGATCAGCGGCACCTTGCGCGCCCGGCAGGCCGCCACCAGGGCGGCCAGTGCGATTTTCGACGCGTCGGTGCGGTGCGAGAACATCGATTCGCCAAAGCACATGCGGCCGATGGCAACGAAATACAGGCCGCCGACCATCTGCCCTTCGACCCAGGTTTCGACGCTGTGGACGCGGCCCTGGCGGTGCCATTCGCAATACGCATCGACCATGGCCGGCACGATCCACGTGCCGTCCTGGCCGTCGCGCCGCGTCTGTGCGCAGGCTTGCATGACGGCGCGAAAGTCGCTGTCAAAGCGCAACTCGCAGCCAGGGGTGCGCAGGAAGCGGCGCAGTGTCTTGCGCAGCGAATGTGAAAGTTTGAAGTCGGCCGTCGGCAAGACCATGCGCGGGTCGGGCGACCACCAGAGCACCGGCTGGCCGGCACTGAACCAGGGGAAGATGCCGTGGCGGTAGGCCTCTTCCAGGCGCTCCGGCGTGACCCTGCCGCCCGCGGCGACCAGGCCTGGGGCGTCGCTGTCCGGGCCCAGTGCGGCGTGCGCCGACGGCAGCGGTTGGCCGTCGTCGATCCAGCTCAGCATGAGCGCTGCGGACGAAAGGCTGCCGCCTTCAGCTGCCGCCCAGTTGCTGCCACAGGAAGGTGTACTCCAGCGCCATCATCTGCGCGCGCTGGACGTTGTCGGCCGCGCCGCCGTGGCCGCCTTCGATGTTTTCCCAGTACAGCAGCGGGTGGCCCTGTTCCATCATGCGCGCGGCCATCTTGCGTGCGTGGCCGGGGTGCACGCGGTCGTCGCGGGTGCTGGTGGTGAACAGCACCTTGGGCAGCTTCATGCCCGCCTTGACGTTCTGGTAGGGGCTGTAGAGCGAGAGGTAGGCCCAGTCCGCGGGCTTGTCCGGGTCGCCGTATTCGGCCATCCAGCTCGCCCCCGCCAGCAGCTTGTGATAACGCTGCATGTCCAGCAGAGGCACCTGGCAGACCACGGCGTTGAAGAGCTCAGGCCGCTGCAGCATCACCGCGCCCACCAGCAGGCCGCCATTGCTGCCACCCTGGATGCCCAGGTGCGCCGGGCTCGTGACCCGGGTCTGGATGAGTTCTGCGGCCACGGCAGCCAGGTCGTCGTAGCTTTTCTGCTTGTTCTGCAGGATGGCCGCCTGGTGCCAGGCAGGCCCGAATTCACCGCCGCCGCGTATGTTGGCAACGACGAAGACACCGCCCTGGCTGGTCCACACGCGACCGATGGCGCCCGAATACCAGGGCTGCTGCGAGATCTCGAAGCCGCCATAGGCGTACAGCAGCGTCGGGTTCTTGCCGTCGGCGTCGGCACCGCTCTTCACGCCTTTCGGCCAGACGATGAAATAGGGCACGCGCGTGCCGTCCTTGCTGGTGGCAAACCGCTGTTCGGCGCGCATGCCGGTGGCGTCGAAGAAGGTGGGGCGCGCCTTCAGCCTGTCGCGTTCGTCGCTGCCCGTGCGGCCCAGCAGCAGCGCGTCGGGCTGCAGGAAGTCTGCTGAATTCAAAAGGTAGGCTTCGGCCAGCGGGTCGCTCTTCAGCAGCGGGTCGTGCAGTGCGGAGGCCGACAGCGTGCCAGGGTAGGGCGCCTTCACGTTGCGGCGCTTCCAGGTGGCCGTGGCCATATTGGTGGTGGCAGCGCCGGGCTGCCATTCCTCCAGCCGGCTGGCCACGTTGTCCAGCACGTTGACCAGCACGTTGCCGCGTGTGGTGCTGAAGCCGGCCAGCGAGCGCGTGGCGGTGGGCGTGAAGAGGGCCGAGAACTTTCGCTCGCCGCGCAGGTAGGCGGCGGCATCGGTCACCAGCAGCGAGCCGCGCGGCCAGGTCGTGCCTTCGGTCAGCCAGTCGCTGCGCAGTTCCAGCAGCACGCGGTCGCGCCAGAACGACAGCTCGGCGTCGGCGGGCTTGTCGATGGCCACCTGCTTGTCGCCCAGCAGCAGGTAAAGCTGGTCGGTGTAGAAGGTGACCGAGCGGCCAAACACGGTGCGCTCGAAGCCAGGGGTCTTGTCGACCGAAACAAAGCTGGCGACATCACTCGCCTGACCTTCGAAGACCGTGGACGCCTCGCTCAGTTGCTGCCCACGCTGCCAGCGCCTGACGGTGCGTGGGTAGCCGGAATCGGTGAGTGAACCGGGGCCGAAGTCGCTGCCGATGTAGAGCGTGTTGGCGTCGATCCACTCGACGCGGCTCTTGGCCTCGGGGGCTTCGAAGCCTCCCGCCACGAAGCGCTTGGCGACGGTGTCGAATTCGCGCACAACCTTGGCGTCGGCGCCGCCGCGCGACAGCGACAGCATGCACAGGCGGTATTCGGGGCCGAGGCAATTGGCACTGCCCCAGACCCAGTTCTCGTTTTCGGCCTTGGCAAGTGCGTCGAGGTCGATCACGGTTTCCCAGGCCGTGTCACCTGCCGGCTTGGCTTTGCGGTATTCCGCCAGCGTCGTTCGCCGCCACAGCCCGCGCGGGTTCTGGGCGTCGCGCCAGAAGTTGTAGAACCAGTCGCCACGGCGCACGACGTAGGGGATCTGCTCCTTCGAGTCCAGCACCTCGCGGATCAGGCGCTTGCGGTCTTCAAAGCCAGGCCGAGCCTGCAGCAGTTTTTCGGTCTCTGCGTTGCGTTCGCGGACCCAGGCCAGTGCGCGGTCGCCCTGCACGTCTTCAAGCCAGAGGTAGGGGTCGGGCGGCGGGGTGTTCTGGGACATGGCTGACGAAATGAACAAGTTGCTGGTGAGCAGTGCAGCCAGGCATGTGGCCAAGGATGTGGCCAAGGATGTGGCCAAGGATCTGGCAAAGCGCTTCAACGGCCGGCCTCCTTCAGGACGATGGGCTGCAGTTCCACGCTCTGGCGGCCGTCGCCGACCCAGAGCTGGCCGTCCTGAACCGTCACCTGCAATTGCATGGACCGTTGCGCCATGCCGGCCAGGGCCTGGCTCTGGTCGGCGGGCCACTGCCACACCGCCAGGTTCGACAGCCTGGCCACCTTGCCTTGCAGCCCCGCCCACCACACGGGGGCGGACGTGCCGTAGGCGTAGATGCTGACGCGCCGTGCACGGCCGCAGGCCTTGGCCATGCGCCGTTCATCGGGCTGGCCCACTTCCACCCAGTGCATCAGCTGGCCGGTGAGGTCGTGCTGCCACAGGTCCGGGTCGTCGGCTTCGGCCAGACCGCGTGCGGACAGCAGTGCGCCCTGGTGGTCGTCGGCGGGCACCTGCAGTGCAAAGGCCATCAGCCGCATCATCAGCCTTTCGGCGGTTTCAGAAGGCTGCAGCGCGAGCGTGAGGGCGTGGTCGGCGTAGAGGCCGCGGTCCATGTCGGCGATCTGCAGCGCGGCTTTGTAGACGGTGGCTTTGATGGCCATCAGGCGCTTTCTCCGCCGCGCTCTCCATCCGGCCGGCCATGTTTGCCGGCCGTCCAGCCCTGCCCGCCCAGCCAGCGTTGGCCGTCGGCGGCGGCAGGGGGCTCCAGTTCGGTGGCCATGGCGTCGTTCCAGCGGTTGAGAAAGCCGAAGAGCGCAATGACGCCGGTGATCTCGACAATCTCGCCATCGTCCCAGTGCTGGCGCAGCGCCTGGCCGATCTCCGGTGTGACGGCGCCGGGCACGCTGGCCGCGGCCGCAGCGTATTCCAGTGCCGTGCGTTCTGCGGGGGTGAAGAGAGCGCTGTGGCGGAAGTTCCAGACCTCATCCAGGCGCTCGGGCGCGGCACCTTCCTGGCCGCCAAAACGAGCCGCGGCACGGATGGTGTGCGCTTCGCAGTATCGACAGCCGGCGACGCGGCTGGCGATGTGGCCGATGAGGCGCTTGAGCTCGCCCGTGACGCGGCAGGCGCCGCCGTCGTCGGCATTCACGTCAGCCATCACCGCGCGGTTGAGTTCCGTGAAGGCATGCGCCACGGCCGGGCGGCGCATCATGGTCAGCACGCTGTGGGGCGGGAAGCCGAGCGTGGTGTTGAAGAACTGCGCCAGTTCAGCAACGGTCGCATCGTGGTCGGTGGGCAGCGGTTGTACGAGGGGCATGAAAGGCGGCTGTGCCGTGCAGACGAAGCTGCGCACTGTGCCACAGCGGGGTCGGCGCCCGAGTGCCCAGGTTTGGAGCGCTACTTTTCAGGGCGCTGGCGCCAGCGCCTCCAGGTGGGCAAGGATGGCATCATGAGCACCTTTGCCGGCCCCGGCCGGACCTGCATTCAAGGACTCCGATGAAGCTCAAATCCCTGCTCGTGGTGCTGGCCTGCGCAACAGCCTGCGCCACGGCCACCCACCTTGCCGTGGCCCAGACCGCGGCCACCAAACCCGCGGCCAAGCCGCCTGCCAAGCCCGCAGCGGCGGGCCTCGTTGGCGCCGACGGCAAGACCCTGTCGCTGACTGGTGGCAGTGGTGCCGCCGCCGTGCGTGGCCCGCTGCTGACGCGCGACGAATTGCGCACCTGCCTGAAGCAGGAAGAGTCGCTCCGCACCCGGTTGGCCGCGCAAGACGCCGGCCGCGCCCCGCTGGACCAGGAAAAACAGGGCATCACCGCCGACCAGCAGACGCTGCGCGCCGAACGCGCACCGCTGGACGACATCAAGGTCAAGGCAGAACAGTTCTCCGCACGGTCCAAGGACTTCTCCGCCCGCCTGCAAAGCTGGACCGAGCGCGTTGAAGCCCACAACGCCGCCAAGCCTGGCGGCGCCAACTACGACCGCAACCAGGTGGCGCTGAATACCGAGCGCGAAACCATCGCCAAGGAGCGCGCCGAACTCGAAGCCGAACGTGTGCGCTTGACCACTTCCAACGAAGAACTCGTGCGCGCCTTCAACGCCAAGGCCTTGGCACTGGACGCCCGCGTGCAGGCCTGGAACGCACGCAACAGCGCCTGGAACGATGTCACCACCGCGCTGGATGCAGAGCGCAAGGGCTGGGTCACGGCCTGTGCCGACCGCCGCTACCGTGAAGACGACGAAACCGCCATCCGGCAGGGCAAGTGATGGTGGCGCCGTTGGTGAGTGAGACCGCATCAGCTGCACGGCCTGAAGACATCAACCCGCTGCAGCTGCCGTGGACAGCGCCTTTCGGCCTGCCGCCCTTTGACGCACTGAAGCCCGAACACTTCGAGCCCGCGCTGCGCGGGGCGATGGCCGAACACCTGGACGAACTGGAGGCCGTTGCCAGCCACAGCGCCGCGCCCGACTTCGACAACACGGTGGCCGCCTTCGACCGCGCCGGCAGTCGGCTCGACCAGCTGGCCGCCGTGTTCTACGGCCTCACTGCGTCGGCCACCAGCCCGTCCCTGCAGGCGGTGCAGCGCGCCATGGCCGGCCCGATGGCGGCGCACCACAGCGCCGTGTACACCCACCTGGCGCTGTTTGCGCGGGTCGAGTCGCTGCACCGGCGCCGGGCAGCGCTGGGCTTGAACGGCGAACAGTTGCGCCTGCTTGAACGCATGCAGCTCGACTTCGTGCGCGCCGGCTCGCAGTTGCCTGAAGCGCAGCGCCTGCGCTATGCGCAGGTGATGGAAGAACTGGCGCGTCTGACGACCCGATTCGCGCAGAACGTGCTGCACGACGAATCCACCTGGCAGCTTGTGCTGGCCACCGAGGCCGACCTGCAGGGCCTGCCCCCTTTCGTGCGCGCCACTGCCGCGCAGGCCGCCGCAGAGCGCGCCCAGAAGGGTCATCTGATCACCTTGTCGCGCTCGCTGGTGGTGCCTTTCCTGACTTTCTCTCAACGTGCCGATTTGCGCGAAACCGCCTGGCGCGCCTGGACCGGCCGCGGCGAAAACGCCGGTGAGCATGACAACCGCAGCGTGGCACGCGACATCCTGCGCCTGCGCCGCGAACAGGCCGCGCTGATGGGCCGCAGCTGCTATGCCGACCACTCACTGGCCGACACCATGGCCGGCTCGCGCGGCGCCGTGCAGCACTTGCTGGGCAATGTCTGGCCGCGGGCGCTGAAGGCCGTGCAGTTGGAAGAGCAGGCTTTGCTGGAAATGCGGAACCTGCGCCAGGCCCAGTCCGCCAGCCCCCCAGATCTGGGCCCGATCGAACCCTGGGACTGGCGCTTCCTGGCCGAACAGCTGCGCCGCCAGCGCTACGCCATCGACGATGCCGAGATCAAACCCTACTTCTCGCTGGACCGCGTGGCCGCTGCGGCCTTCGACTGCGCCGGGCGCCTCTTCGGTCTGCAATTCAAGCCGCGCATCGACCTGCCGGTTTACCACCCCGACGTGCGTGCCTACGAGGTCAGTAACGCTCAGGGCGAGACGATCGGCCTCTTCCTGCAGGACAACTTTGCGCGTCCCAACAAGCGCAGCGGCGCCTGGATGAGCGCACTGCGCTGGCAGGCCCGCAACGTCGCGCCGGGCCAGCCGGAGCAGTTGCCGGTGATCGTCAACAACAACAACTTCGCCCGCGGCGCGGCGGGTGAACCGACGCTCTTGTCGCTGGACGATGCGCGCACGCTGTTCCACGAATTTGGCCATGGCCTGCACGGTCTGCTGTCGAACGTGACCTACAAGCGCCTGTCGGGCACGCAGGTGCTGCGCGATTTTGTCGAACTGCCGTCGCAGATCTTCGAGCACTGGATCACCGAGCCCGAAGTGCTGCAGCGCCACGCCCGCCACTGGCAGACCGACGCGCCGATGCCGCTGGAACTGATGCAGCGCATGCAGCGCGCGCGCCAGTTCAACCAGGGCTACGAGACCGTGCGCTACACCGCCAGCGCGCTGGTGGACATGGCCGTGCATTCGCTGACGGACGCCGAGCCGCCCGAAGACCTTTGCGCCTTTGAAGCCGCGTTGCTGCGCGACCTGGGCTTGCCCCAAGGCGTGGGCCTGAACCACCGCCTGGTTCACTTCCAGCACCTCTTTGCCAGCGCGGGCTATGCGGCCGGCTACTACGTCTATCTGTGGGCGGAGGTGCTGGACGCCGATGGCTATGACGCTTTCGTCGAAGCCGGCAGTCCCTTTGACGCCGAGGTGGCAAGACGCCTGCAGCAGCACGTCTACAGCGCCGGCAACACGGTGGAACCGACGGCCGCCTACGTGGCCTTCCGCGGCCGCGAGGCGCGGGTCGAACCGCTCTTGCGAAAGCGCGGGCTGCTGGTGGATGCGCCGGCCTGATCGGCGGCGGGCACCCGGTTCACTTCAGGTTCGCGGCCGCTTCATGGACCTTTCCCGAACAGCCGGTCCAGGGACTCCAGGAACACCTTGAAGTCCAGCGGCTTGGTCCAGTAGTCCGCCATGCCGGCCTTCAACGCACGGTCGATGTCGGCTGGCATGGCGTTGGCCGACAGTGCGATGCACGGGATGCGGGCAGTCTGCGGTGAGGCCTGCAACCGGCGCAACACCTCGAAGCCGTCGATGTCGGGCAACTGCATGTCCAGCAGGATCAGGTCCGGCAACAGCGCCTGCGCCTGTTGCACGCCGCTCGTTCCATCGACGGCGATTTGCAGTGCGAGGTCGCTGCGGCGCGCCACCAGTTCGCTGATGATGAGCGCGTTGACGGGGTTGTCTTCGATGTAGAGCACGCGGTGCTGGCCGTGGGGCGCGTGGGCTGGGCGCAGGACGCCTGCCGCGGCGGTGGTGGGCTGGGCTGCTGACAAGCTTGCTGGCGTTGTCTTTGGGGGGCCGGCGGCTGGAAGCCGCAGTTCAAACACGCTGCCTTCGCCTTGGCGGCTGTCCACGTGCACCGATCCACCCATGCGTTCCACCAGCGCCTTCGTGATCGCCAGGCCTATGCCGGTGCCTTCGATCTCGCTGCGGTCGGCACCCAGGCGGTTGAAGGGCTCGAAAAGGTGGCGCAGTTGTTCGTCGGACATGCCACGCCCGGTGTCGGTCACCCGCAGCAGCACCGACGCACCGCGGCGCAGCGCCTCCACGTGCACGCTGCCGCCGGGCTTGTTGTATTTGATCGCATTCGACAGCAGGTTGAGCAGCACTTGGCGCAGCCGCGTCGGGTCGGCCAGCACATCCAGGTCCAGCGCGCCCAGGGTGATGTTTGGCGGCTGATTTGGCGACGCATGTGGCGACGCATGTGGCGACGGATAGGGTGGCTGACCTTGCTGCAGCTGAAGCGGCGCCAGCATCGGCAGCGTCTCCGCCACCAGCGTTTGCAGCGTCACCGGCTGCAACGTGATGCGCACCTCGCCACCCTCCAGTGCCGACAGGTTGAGCACGTCGTTGATCAGCGTCAGCAGATGCTGCCCGGCAGCGCGAATGTGTTCAAGCCGGCGCCGTCGCGACGCCGCTGCGTCGTCACTGCCGCTCTCTTCGGCCAGCAGCAGTTGGGCAAAGCCCAGCACCGCGTTGAGAGGCGTGCGCAGTTCGTGGCTCATGCGCGCCAGGAACTTGGACTTGGAGGCACTTTCGCGCAGCGCAATTTCACGTTCCTGGCGCACGGTGTCGGCGGTGCGGCTGTCGGTGATGTCCCAGGTCACGCCGATGCGGCGGGGCGGGTTGCCGTCGTCCACGTCGAGGTCATTGATCTCCATCGAACGCGAGGCCAGCCAGTGCGTGCTGCCGTCCGGCCACAGCACGCGAAACTCGAGCTCGAAGACGCCGCCGTTTGTGAGCGCCTCGCGCGTCAGGCTCTCGGTGCGACCACGGTCTTCGGGGTGCACGCAAGCGAGCCGTTCTTCACGGCTCATCGGCACCGGGCGCGGCGTCAGGCCGCGCAGACGCCACATCTGTTCGTCCCAGTGCAGATCGCCGGTGGCCGGGTCCAGCTCCCAGGTGCCAAGCCCGGCGGCGCGGGCCGCCAGCGCGACTCGTTCTTGCGCACCTTTCAGTGCATGCTCGAAGCGGTTGCGTTCGGTAAGGTCGATGACGACGCCAAAGAGAAGCGGCCCGTTGGCGCCGGCTTCGCGCTGCGAATGGGACAGCAGCTGGCGCACTTTGCCGTCGACACGGCGTGCACGGTAGCTCAGCTCCAGACTCTGCTCGCCGCTGTGCAGCCACCGGTACGCGCTGTCGCGGACGCGCGGGGCGTCGTCTGGATGCACAAAGTCATTCAGCCATTGCTTCGAATTCGGCGCCTGGGTGCCGGGTGGCAGGCCATGCATGGCCAGCAGCTGGTCGCTCCAGGTCGCGGTGTCCCGGCCCGGCTCTTGCAGCCAATGGCCAATGCCGGCGGCGCGGGTCACGGTTTCGAAGCGGCGCTGCATCTCTTCGGCGCGGCGGCGTTGTTCGCGGCGCTCGCTGATGTCCAGCGCCACACCCAGGAAGGCCACCGGCTGACCGGCTGCGTCGCGCAGCACCATGCGGCGCACCAGCTGCGCGTGCCAACTGCCGTCGCCATGGCGGTAGCGCGCTTCCACGTCCACCGGCTGCGTGCTGCTCAGCGCTTCTTCAACCGAGGCGGACACGAGGGCGCGGTCGTCAGGGTGCACCAGGTCGCGCAATTCCTCCAGCCCCATGCCATCGGCGCGCGGCGCCAAACCCAGTGCACGCCAGCCCTGCAGGTTGGCATGGATGCGTCCGCTGGCCAGGTCATGGCGCCAGATGGCGATGCCTCCGAGGTTCACCGCGAGCGTCAGTTGCGATTGCAGTTCACCGGTGGTGGCCGCCATGGCGCTGCTGTCGCCATCGACAGGCTGCGTCAGCAACGGCTGCATTGGCAAGAGAGTCAGCGCCCAGCCGCCATCCGGCAGCGGCTGGCTGTGGGCCCGGAAGCTGCCCTGGTTGGCGCGCTGCAGTTCGGCTGATTCGGCGGCATCGGCACACAGTGCGGCCGCCGCTGCCGGGCAGGTCCACAGCGCTGCAAAGGCCTGCCCCTGGACAGCGCCCAGCGCCTGCTCGGCCGCCGCGTTGGCCCACCGCACGCACCCGGCCGCGTCCAGCTGCAAGAGGGGACACGCCAGCGCCTGCAAGAGCCCCGTGGCGTTTGTGGGCGCTGGCGCTGGCGCTGGCGCTGGAGCAGGCGGTGGTGGCACTTGCGGCTGGTGTTTCTGCATCGGCAGGCTTGCCAGGGCGGTTGTGGGGCGGGTGGAGGTGCGGAGTATCACCCGCGGGCCGCCACTGCTCGCTACTGCCTCGCGACAGCAGCGCCACTGCAGCGCCACTACATCGGCTTGAAGCGCCAGGCCCACGCCTGGCTCACCGCCAGCTTTTCGGGGTGCGCCTTCAGGTGCACCGTGATGCGCCCCAGGTCGTCGCGCTGCGCGCGGGCGATGGCACTGGCGCGCACCAGCACCCCGCGGTGCACCTGCCAGAATTCGTCGGCGGCCAGGCCGTCGATGATCTCCTTGAGCGGCTTGCGGATGTGCGCTTCGTCGCTGGCAGTGACCACCCGGGTGTACTTTTCGTCGCTCTGGAAGAACAGCACTTCGTCGACGCTGAAGAGCTTGATCGTCTCGCCCACGCTGGCGCTGAGCCAGCGCAGCGGTGGCGCCGCGCCCGCTGCCTGCGGCCGTCCAGGGGTGGCCTGCAACTGGGCTGCCAGGCGTTGCAGCAGGGGCTCCAGCGAGGGCCCGGCCGAGGTTTCGGGGTTTGGGTTGGCGTGGTGGGCCAGCCGCTCGCGAAGCCGCTGCACCGTATGCGCCAGGCGCCCCATGGCAATGGGCTTGAGCAGGTAGTCCACCGCGCCGGCTTCAAAGGCGGCCACGGCGTGGCTGTCGTAGGCGGTGGTGAAGACGACGTGGCAGCGGCCCGGGCGGGCAGCCGCCGCGCGCGCCACGTCCAGGCCCGACCGGCCCGGCATGCGGATGTCAAGGAAGGCGATGTCGGGTGCTCGCACGTCCAGCGCCTCCACCGCGGCCGGGCCGTCTTCGCATTCGGCCACCACCTGCAGTTCGGGCCAGGCCTCGGCCAACATGCGGCGCAGTTCGGCGCGTGGCAGGTCTTCGTCGTCGGCGATCAGGGCGGTGGGTCTTGGGTCTTTCATCGGCTGCTGCATGGGCGCGTCATTCAAAGCTCAGTCCATCGGCACGGTGAGTGTGGCTGCCACGCCGCCTTCGGCGCGCGCGCGCAAGGCCAGGGCAGCCCGGTCACCGTGCATCTGGCGCAGTCTTTCGCGGACGTTGGACAGCCCCAGGCCGCCGCCGCCGGCGCTGCCCTGGACGTCGAAACCGGCGCCGTTGTCGGCCACTGTGACGGCCAGCCGGCCGTCGGCGCTGCGTTCGGCGGTGACGCGGATGTGCGCCGGCCCCACCTTGGGTTCAACCCCATGCTTGACGGCGTTTTCCGCCAGCGATATCAGCATCAGCGGTGGGCAGGCGGCGCCCAGCAGGTCGGCCGGCGCGTCGATGCTGAAGGACAGACGCGGCATGCGCGCGGCCATCAGCGCCAGGTAGGCGCGCACGATGTCGAGCTGGCCGCCCAGCGTGGCGTCGGCATGGCCATCGACGCGCAGTCGCGGGATGGCGGCGCGCAGGTAGTCCACCAAGTGGTCGATCATGTCGCTGGCGCGTGCGGGGTCGGTGCGGATGGCGCTGCGCACGCCGGCCAGCGTGTTGAAGAGGAAGTGCGGTTCCACCTGCGCGGCCAGCACCGACAGGCGCAGCTCGGCTTCACGCCGCTGTGCCTGCGCGCGCGCAAGTTCGCGTTCACGCACCAGCGTCGCCAGGCCGGCTCTTTCGCGGCGCCAGCCCCAGAGGCCGGCGCCCCCGGCGAGCCAGAAGGTGACGAGTGCGCTGCTGGCGCCGTTCATGATCTGGCTCGGCGTGTTGTTGGCGAATCGCTTGGCGGCGTCGGGCGCGGCGCTTGAGCTGGCGGAGGGGTTGGCGGCCGCTCCATCGTGTTCCTCTGGCCTGCTGACCGACACGCCGATGGCCATCACCATGCGCCTGCGCTTGCCGCTTTCGTCCACAGCGCCGGTGCGCTCGGCGATCCACTGCTTCAGCGGTTCTGCGCCCCAGCCGTGAAAGGCCAGCATCGCCAGCGTCAGCAGGGCGATCATCGCCACCAGGGTCCACCACTCTTGTTCCGGTGGCCCGCCGCGCCGCCGCACCAGGCTGCACAGCCACGGGCCTGCCACGATAGGCAGCAGCAGTTGCACCGCCAGTTGCACCACGCCGCCCACCGGCCATTCGCCCGCGGGCAGGCCGAGCAGTGGCACCAGCGTCAGCGCCATCGCCACCAGGGCCAGCACCAGCCACACCTGCAGCCGCCCACGCACCCAGCGCGGGCTGAAGACCGGAAAGACCCGGTAGCGCGTAAACCAGCTGTGGCCGCTGCCGCTGATTTCGGGGGGCAGCGGTTCGTCCAGGTTCTGCAGCAGGGCGGTTGAGGAATCGGGCATGGACTGCAGCGTACCCGCTGCGGGCGGCAACCAGGGCCTGCAGCGATGAAGTCGGCGCCGGTGCTGACGAGCACACGCGCCGCGTGGACGAAACCAGCGCAGCACGGCCGGCGCAGCAACGCAGGCGCAACGTGTGGCGCTGAAAATGTCGGCATGCAAAACACACTCAATCGCCGCCAGTGGTTCGGCCTGCAGGCTGCCTGGCTGGCGGGCTTGCACAGGCCTGCGGGGTCGGCCACGGTCGCTGCCACGGTCGCTGCCACGGCCGCACCCCAGGACGGCGCCTGGTCGGACAGCCGCCGCGGCCGGCCACTGCCGTGGCGGCTGCGGCAGCCCACGCTGCCGGGCCCGTGGCCGCTGGTGCTGTATTCGCATGGCCTCGGGGGCAACCGGGAAGGCGGTGCGGTGTGGGGCCAGGCCTGGGCCGACGTGGGCGTGGCGGTGCTGCACCTGCAGCACCCGGGCAGCGACAGCGACACGCTGCGCAATGGCCTGGCGGCGCTGCGCGCGGCAGCATCGGCCGAACAGTTGCTGGCCCGCGTGCACGACGTGCGCTTTGCCATCGATGAAATCGAACGCCAGGCCCAAGCCGGGGCCGAGCCCTGGCGGTCGCTGCGGCTGGACGCCATCGGCCTGGCCGGGCATTCCTTCGGCGCACAGACCACGCAGGCCGTGGCCGGGCAGCGCTATCCGGTGGCGGTCGATGGGGTGGACCCAAGGGTGCGCGCCTTCATCGCGCTGAGCCCTTCGTTGCATCGCGACGGCCGCTTGACGCCGGTGCAGTCCTTCGGCGCCATCGCGCGGCCATTCATGGCCATCACCGGCTCACTGGACGGCGACCCCTTTGGCGGGTTTGAAGGCGGCACGTCGCGGGCACGTGTCTTCGACGGCCTGCCGCCGGGCCAGCGCGCGCTGCTGTGGCTGGACGGTGCCGACCACATGAGCTTCGGCGGCGGGTCGCCACGCCGCGTGCCGGCTGTCGGGCCCTTCAAGCGCCAAGGCGCGGCTGCCGCACTGGAACCCGCACACCAGGCGCTGGTGGCCCGCGTCAGCGCGCTGTGGTGGCGCACGCACCTGTTGGCCGACGCCGGTGCACGCGCCGCCTTGCGCGGGCCGCTTCAGCTTGCAGAACAGGACCGCTTCACGATCGATTGATCGATCGATCGATTGAAGCCCCTGCGGTAACGTCGCGGCCCCGCACAGGAGACACCGTATGTTCGACACCACCATCGCCGGCAGCCTGCCCAAGCCTTCGTGGCTGGCTGAACCCCAAAAACTCTGGCCGCAGTGGAAGGGTGAAGGCGCCGACCTGGCGCGCGCCAAACTGGACGCCACGCTCTTGTGGATCAAGGCCCAGGAAGACGCGGGCCTGACCCTGATCGGCGATGGCGAACAAAGCCGCCAGCACTTTGTGCACGGCTTCCTGGAGCAGGTGGAAGGCATCGACTTCGAACACAAGGTCGAGATGGGCATCCGCAACGACCGCTACAAGGCGATGGTGCCGCAGGTGGTGTCGGCGTTGAAACTGAAGGGCCGCGTGCACGCCACCGAAGCGCAGTTCCTGCGCGCGCACACCACGCACAAGATCAAGTTCACGCTGCCAGGCCCGATGACCATCGTCGACACCGTGGCCTACCGCTTCTATGGCGACCGCGTGAAGATGGCCTTTGCCTTTGCCGAACTGCTGAACCAGGAAGCGCTGGCGCTGGAGGCCGACGGTGTGGACATCGTGCAGTTTGATGAGCCGGCCTTCAATGTGTACATGGACGACGCGGCCGACTGGGGCGTGAAGGCGCTGGAGCGCGCCGCACAGGGCCTGTCCTGCACGACGGCCGTGCATATCTGCTACGGCTACGGCATCGAGGCCAACGTGGCCTGGAAGAAGAGCCTGGGCGACAGTTGGCGGCAGTACGAGAAGGTCTTTCCGGCGCTGGCGGCCAGCAGCATCGGGCAGGTCAGCCTGGAGTGTTTCCATTCGCAGGTGCCGCCGGAATTGATGGCGCTCTTGAAAGGCAAGGACGTGATGGTTGGCGTCATCGACGTCGCCAGTGACGCGATAGAGACGCCGGAGCAGGTGGCCGACACCATCGGCCGGGCGCTGCAGTTTGTGCCGCATGAGCGGCTCATTGCCTGCACCAACTGCGGCATGGCGCCGATGAGCCGCGACGTGGCTGAAGCCAAGCTGCGGGCGCTGGCCGACGGCGCGGCGCTGGCCCGGTCGCGCTACGGTCTTACTTCGCCAGCCGCGGCCGTCATCAGACCCGAGAACGAGCCGACATAGTTGATGTCGTTGCGCGTCGATTCCTTGGCGTTGCTGGGCATCATGCCGGTGCCTGCCCACAGCATGCTGTGCTGCTGGCTCAGCGTGAACATGGAGTGCAGCGTGGACAGCTTGTCGCCGTTCATCGTTGCCGAATTGGTGAAGCCCATGGCCAGTTTGTCCTTCCACACCTGCGTGAACCAGGGCTTGCTGGACGCGTCGGCAAACTTCTTGAACTGCCAGCTGACGCTGCCCATATAGGTGGGGCTGCCGAAGACGATGGTCCTGGCCGCGGCTAGCTGCTCCCAGCCACCCTCGGGCAGGTTGCCTTCAGCGTCGATGGCCAGCAGGCTGCCGCCGCTGCCTTCGGCCACGGCCTACGCGACCTTGGCGGTGTGGCCGTAGCCGCTGTGAAAGACGATGACGATGTTGCTCATGGGCTAGCTCCTGTGAGGTGGTGTGGATTCGAGGGTCAAGGGGCAAGGTCGAACACCAGCACTTCGGCGTCTTTACCGCCTTCAAGCACCAGATTCGTCTCACCGTCCAGCCGCAGGGCGTCGCCGCCTTGCAAAGGGTTGTCATTCACGCGCAGGCTGCCGCGCACCAGGTGCACATAGCCGATGCGGGCCGGGTCGAGCGCCAGTTCAACGCGTTCGCTGCCGGTGAAGAGGCCGGCGCGCAGCGCGGCGTCGGCGTGGATCGTCACCGACCCTTCGCGGCCGTCGTTGGACGCCACCAGGGCCAGCTTGCCGCGCTTGGCCGCCGCATCAAAGTGCTTCTGCTCGTAGCCGGGCTCGATGCCGGCGCGCTGCGGCAAGACCCAGATCTGCAGGAAGTGCGTGGGCTGGTCGGCGGCGTGGTTGAACTCGCTGTGGCGCACGCCGGTGCCGGCGCTCATGCGCTGCACGTCGCCGGGGCGGATGACGCCGCTCTCGGCCGCGCCGCTGTTGCCATTGCCCATGCTGTCCTTGTGCGCCAGTGCACCGTCCAGAACGTAGCTGACGATTTCCATGTCGCGGTGGCTGTGGGTGCCGAAGCCGGTGCCGGGGGCGATGCGGTCTTCGTTGATGACGCGCAGGTTGCCCACGCCCATGTGCATGGGGTCGTGGTAGTCGGCGAAGGTAAAGCTGTGAAAGCTCTCGAGCCAGCCGTGGTCGGCGTATCCACGGTCGGCAGACTTGCGCAGGGTGATCATGGCGAGGTCTCCTTGTTGAATGAAGTGAACTGTAGGCATCCATCCCGCCGCGGTGGTGGCGCCGCCTTGATGGTCGCGTTCAAATAAGATGAAGCCAACGAGTGATGAACATGACGGACCCACGACAAGACACCCGACAAGACCCCCGGCAAGCCCTGACCCCCGACGCGCTGGCGATGATGGACACCATCGCCCGCACCGGCAGCTTTGCCGCCGCCGCGCGTGACCTGGGCAAGGTGCCGTCAGCGCTGACCTACAGCGTGCGCCAGCTCGAAGAAGCGCTGGACGTGCTGCTGTTCGACCGCAGTTCGCGCCAGGCACAGTTGACGGCCGCTGGCAGCGAACTGCTGCACGAGGGCCGCCGCCTGCTGCAAGAGATGGACGCCGTGGCCAACCGCGTGCGTCGGGTGGCCAGCGGGTGGGAAACGCAATTGGCGATTGGCCTGGAGGACATCGTCTCCATGTCCACCGTCTTCGAGATCGTCGCGTCCTTCTGCCAGGTGCGGGACGGCAAGGAGGACCACGCGGCGGCTGGCCCCGCCACCCGCTTGCGGCTGCGCACCGACGTGCTGGCCGGCACCTGGGAAGCACTGGTCAACGGCCAGGTGGACCTGGCCATCGGCATCAGCGGCGACTACGCCAACCCGGGGGGCATCGAGCTGCGGCCGATGGGCGAGCTGGCCTTTGTGTTTTGCGTCGCGCCGCACCACCCGCTGGCGGCGCACAAAGGGCCGCTGGAGGACGCGCAACTGGTGCACCACCGCGCCGTGGCGGTGGCGGACACGGCACAGCGCATGACGCCGATCACCGTCAACCTGCTGCCCGGGCAGGACGTGCTCACCGTGCCCACCATGCGCAGCAAGCTCGAAGCGCTGCTGCGTGGCCTGGGTTGTGGCTTTGTGCCCGAAACCTTTGCCCGCGCGCAGATCGATGCCGGGCGACTGGTGCAGAAAGAAACCGCCCGCAGCAGCCCTTTGGCGCGTCTGCACTACGCCTGGCGCGCCGAGCGCCATGCACTGGGGCTGGGCCGGGCGCTGCAGTGGTGGCTGTCGCAGCTGGAAAGCCCCGTCACGCGGCAGGCGCTGCTGGAGCGGCACGCGGGCCTGCTGCCTTAGCCCTTTCAGGATGAGCTATCGCGGCCGCTTCGCGCCGTCGCCCACGGGGCCGCTGCACGCGGGTTCGCTGGTGGCTGCACTGGCCAGTTGGCTCGACGCCCGCGCGCACGGCGGCGCATGGCTGGTTCGCATCGAAGATGTGGACACGCCACGCTGCGTGGCCGGTGGCGCCGAGAAGATACTGTCGCAACTGGCGGCCTGCGGACTGCAACCCGACGAAGCGCCTTGGGTGCAGAGCGAGCGTGGCGCCACCTATGCCAGCGCGCTGCAGCAATTGCGAGCGGAAGGACACGCTTATCCCTGCGGCTGCACGCGCAAGGACATCGACGCCGCCCAGCGACATCGGCATCAGCGCTTTGGTGAACGCATCTACCCTGGCACCTGCCGCAACGGCCTGCATGGCAGGCCAGAACGCGCCGTGCGCCTGCGTGCCGATGGCGTGGTGCAGTGGCACGACCGCCGGCTGGGCGCGCTGCAGCAAGACGTGAGCGCAGAGGTGGGCGACTTCGTGCTGCGCCGCGCCGATGGCCTGTGGGGCTATCAATTGGCGGTGGTTGTGGACGACGCGGCGCAAGGCATCACGCACGTGGTGCGTGGTGAAGACTTGGCCGACAACACGGCGCGCCAGATCCTGCTGCAACGCGCGCTGGGCGTGGCCGCTCCAGCCTATCTGCACACGCCGCTGGTGCTGGCCGCTGACGGCCACAAGCTGAGCAAGCAGAACGGAGCGCTGCCACTGGATCTGGGCCAGCCGGTGGTGGCACTGCGTGAGGCAGCAGCCGTGCTGGGTCTGCGCCTTCTGCCCACCGCCACACCCGCTGAATGGCTGCAGCAGGCGGTGCCGGCGTGGGCTGGCATCATTCAGGGCTTTGCTCACCCCGAGACCACCACGGAGACCCCGACATGACGATGCAATCCGAAGACACCATTCCCGGCACTGGCGAAGTAGCCAAAGCGGGCAACCGCGTGCGTGTGCACTACACCGGCTGGCTCTACGACCCGACGGCGCCCCAATCGCGCGGCAAGAAGTTCGACAGCAGCAAGGACCGCGGCCAGCCCTTCAGCTTTGGCCTGGGCGGCGGCGAAGTCATTCGCGGTTGGGACGAAGGTGTGCAGGGCATGAAGGTGGGCGGCACGCGTGTGCTGACCATTCCGCCAGAGATGGGCTACGGTGCGCGTGGCGCGGGGGGTGTGATCCCGCCGAATGCGACGCTGGTGTTTGAGGTGGAACTGCTGGGCGTCTGAGCGCTGAAACTGCGCAGCGCAAGTCGACAAAGAAAAAACGGCGCCGAGGCGCCGTTTTTTGTGGGCTGCAAGCCGCTCAACGTTCGGGACGCGGACCGGGCTTCTTCGTGAAGGTCTTGCCGGCCGGCTTGAAGGCCTTGGCGCCAAACGGACGCGGACCAAAGCTCTTGCCGGGTGCATGTCCAGGCGCGTGACCGGGCTTGAAGCCCGGGCCACCCGTGGGCCGTGTCGGCGCCGGCTTGGGCTCTGCGCGCTGCGGTTCCAGGCCGGTGATGGTGGCCGAGGGAATGCGCTGCGTCGTGAAGCGCTGGATGCGCTGGATCATGCCGAAGTCGCGGCGCTCGGCCAGCGTCACGGCCAGGCCCGTGCGGCCCGCGCGACCGGTGCGGCCGATGCGGTGCACATAGTCTTCTTCCTTCATCGGCAGGCCGAAGTTGATGACGTGCGTGATGCTGGGCACGTCAATGCCACGCGCCGCCACGTCGGTGGCCACCAGCACCCGCACGCGCTTGTTGCGCAGGCTTTGCAGCACGCGGTTGCGCCGGCCTTGCGGCATGCCGCCGTGCAGCGCTTCCACCGAATGGCCCATCTCTGCCAGGCGCTCTGCCAGCACTTCGGCGTCGCGTTGGGTGCTGGTGAAGACCAGCGCCTGTTCGACTTCACGGCCGGTCAGGATGTGGTCCAGCAGCGCGTTCTTGTGCATGAAGTCGTCAGCCCAGTGCAGGCGCTGTTCAATGTCGGCGTGGGTGTCGGTGTGCGACGCCACTTCAATGCGCTGCGGGTCGCGCAGCAATTGTTTGGCCAGGCCGCCGGTTGCACCGCTGAACGTGGCGCTGAACATCACCGTCTGGCGCTCTTTGGGCGTGGCGGCCGCGATGTGGTGGATGTCGTCGATGAAGCCCATGTCGAGCATGCGGTCGGCTTCGTCGAGCACCAGCATCTGGATGTTTTCCAGCACGGCCTTGCCGGCGCCCAGGTGGTCGATCAGGCGGCCGGGGGTGGCGATCAGGATGTCCAGCGGGCCGCGCAGGGCCTTCAGCTGTGCTGGGTAGGGCACGCCACCGACGACGGTGGCAACACGCAGGTTGGGAACGAATCGGCCGTAGTCCATGGCGGCCTTGGAGACCTGCATGGCGAGTTCACGCGTCGGGCACAGCACCAGCACACGCGGGCCTTGCGGCTTGGTGTACGGGCGGCGCTCGAAGCGCGGGCTGTTGCCGTTTGCATGGCCGTTTGCATGGCCGTCTGGATGGCCGTCGCTGCGCTGGGCGGCTGGCACCGGGTCGGGGCGCGGTGCCCGCGGCTCGTTGGCCTGCTTTTCGCGGGCCTTCAGGATCAGCGTCAACGCCGGCAGGATGAAGCTGGCGGTCTTGCCGCTGCCGGTGCGGCTGCTGACCATCAGGTCCTTGCCGGCCAGTGCGGCGGGAATCGCTTCCGCTTGCACCGAAGTGGGTTCGGTGTAGCCCGCTGCGCTCAGGGCGCGGCTCAGCGTTTCGTGCAGGTTCAGGGAATCAAAGCTCATCATCGTCTCGGGTCTCTCGGCACGCAAAGGCATGCCGGCGCGGCCGTTGAACGGGCTCACGCAGGGTGAAGTCGCAGTGTTTGTCCGGGTCTGTGCTTTTGACCTGGACGTCAAGCGACGGCATCGCCGCCGACCCGAAAAACACGCGCACTCCACGAAAAGACCGGAGCGGCAAGAAGGCCGAAGGGGATGAACGAAAGACTTCTGTTGAAGTCAGCCTACGATTCTAGCCCGGATTCGGGTTTTCACGCAGCAGTTGTTTGCGATGCGCTGCGGTGAGCACGTTGAATGCGGTGCTGCAGCGCGTCCCACACAGGGCGTAGTTTGCCCGGCAGGTCGGGCAGGGAGCCCAGTTCGACACGGCTTTCAGTGGGCGAATGAAAGTCGCTGCCGCGAGAGGCCAGCAGGCCGAATTCCAGCGCCGTGTCGGCGTACTTGACTTGTTCGCTGTGGCTGTGGCTGCCGGTCATCACCTCCATGCCCTGCCCGCCGTGGGCGATGAATTCCGTGATGAGCGCGTATTCCTCGGTGGGCGTGAAGCGGTAACGCGCCGGGTGGGCGATGACGGCCACGCCGCCGGCTTGCGTGATCCAGCGCACCGCATCGCCCAGCCGCGCCCAGCTGTGCGGCACAAAGCCGGGGTGGCCCTGCGTCAGGTAGCGGCGGAAGACCGAATGGGTGTCGGTGCAGACGCCACTGTCCACCAGGTAGCGCGCGAAGTGCGTGCGCGAGATCAGGTCGGGGTTGCTGACGTAGCGCAGCGCGCCTTCGAACGCACCCTCAATGCCCACGGACGCAAGGCCCGCGGCCATGTCGCGCGCCCGCTGCAGGCGGCCGCCCCGAGTGGTGGCAAGGCCTGCTTGCAAGGTGGCGTCGGCGGCGTCGAAGCCCAGGCCGACGATGTGCACCGTCTCACCGGCAAAGCTGACCGAAATCTCGGTGCCGCTCAGGTAGTCCATGCCCAGCGCCAGCGCGGTGCTGCAGGCCCGCTCTTGGCCGCCGAGTTCGTCGTGATCGGTCAGCGACCACAGTTGCACGCCCTTGGCATGCGCACGCGCGGCCAAGTCTTCTGGCGTCAGCGTGCCGTCGGAGACGTTGCTGTGGCTGTGGAGATCGGCGTTGGTCAGGTGCACCGCAGAATTGTCAGCGATCGAGCCGAAGCGTGCGGGCGCAGCGCGCGGCGAGCGTTTCGTCGTGGGTGACGACCACAAAGGCAGTGCCGTTTTCACGCGCCAGTTGCAGCATCAACTCGAACACCGCAGCCGCCGTGCTGCGGTCGAGGTTGCCGGTGGGTTCGTCCGCCAGCACGCAGGCCGGCTGGCTGACCAGCGCACGCGCAATGGCCACACGTTGCCGTTCACCGCCGGACAGCTGCGCAGGATGGTGTGCCAAGCGCGACCCCAGGCCCACCTTCGTCAAGACCGCCTGAGCTTGAGCGCGGGCTTCGTCCACCGGCAGGCGGCGGATGCGCAGCGGCATCGCCACGTTGTCCAGTGCACTGAACTCGGGCAGCAGGTGGTGGAATTGATAGACGAAGCCAAGGTGCTTGTTGCGCCAGCGGCCCTGTTCTGCGGCGTCCATCGTCGCCAGGTCACGCCCCATCAGTTCGACGCGGCCGGAGGTGGGTGCGTCCAGCCCGCCCAGCAGGTGCAGCAGTGTGCTCTTGCCCGAGCCCGACGCACCCACGACGGCCAGTGTCTCGCCCCGCTGCACCTGCAGGCTCACGCCACGCAGGACGGTGACGTCCAGCGCATCGTCGCCACGGCCTTCGACGAAGCGTTTGTGCAGGTCGTGGGCGGCCACTACCACGCCATTCACCACGCCATTCACCACGCCATTCAACGCGTCACTCATAACGCAGCGCCTCGGCCGGATTGACGCGGCTGGCGCGCCAGCTGGGGTAGATCGTGGCCACGAAGGCCAGCACCAGCGAGATGATGACAACAGGCACGATGTCGCTGGCCAGCGGCTGGCTCGGCATGCGGCTGATGACGTAGATGCTGCCCGGCAGAAAGGCTACGCCGAAAGCGCGTTCGATGGCCGGCACGATGACATCGACATTGAAGGCCACCAGCAGCCCGAGCGCACAGCCCGCCAGCGTGCCGATGATGCCGGCCGCTGCGCCCTGCACCATGAAGATGCCCATGATCGAACGTGGGCTTGCACCCAGCGTGCGCAGGATGGCGATGTCGGCGCGTTTGTCGGTCACCGTCATCACCAGCGTGCTGACGAGGTTGAAGGCCGCCACCGCCACGATCAGGGTCAGGATGATGAACATCAGGCGCTTTTCGATCTGCACCGCGTCGAACCAGTTGCGGTTGGTGCGTGTCCAGTCGCGCACCAGCACGTCTGCGCCCAGGCTCATCTGCAAGTCCTGCCCCACGGTGCGTGCGCCATAGACGTCGTCCAGCCGCAGTTGCACACCCATCGGGCCTTCAACGCGGAAGAGCCGCGCCGCGTCGTCGATGTGGACCAGTGCCAGCCCGCTGTCGTATTCGTAGTGGCCCGCTTCGAACACGCCCACCAGCGTGAACTGCTTCAAACGCGGCACCACGCCCGCCGGCGTGACCTGGCCACCCGGCGCCACGATGGTGACCTTGTCGCCGATGCGTGCGCCCACCAGCCGCGCGAGTTCGACGCCGAGCACGATGTTCCATTCGCCCGCCTTCAACTGCGCCAGCAGCGGCGCCTGCGTGCGTGCCAGGTCCGTGACCTTGCCTTCCACAGCAGGGTCGATGCCGCGCACGATGGCGCCTCGCAGTTCATCGCCGCGGCCTACCAGCGCTTGTGCGACGACAAACGGCGCGGCGCCGATGACGTGTGTGTTGCGCTGCGCGGCAGCCGCCGTGGCGCGCCAGTCGGGCAGGGCACCGCCCGTGGCTTCACGCACTTCGACATGCGCAATGATGCTGAGCATGCGGTCGCGCACTTCTTTCTGGAAGCCGTTCATCACGCTCAGCACGATGATCAGCGCCGCCACGCCCAGCGAGATGCCCAGCATCGACACACCGCTGATGAAGGAGATGAAGCCGTTGCGCCGGCCGCTGCGGCCGGCGCGTGTGTAGCGCCAACCAATTTGCCACTCGAAGGGAAGATTCATGCGTCGGCGCTGTTCATGGACCGGCGATGCTAATGGAGAGCGTAGGACAGCGTGGGACAGCGTGGGACAGCGTGTGGCGCTGCTGCAGGACCTGCCCGGGATAATCGGGTCATGCACCTGCTGATTCCCTTTGCCGCGCCGCAGTCCGAAGCCGGGCGTGCCGCGGCGCGCACCTTGGTGCTGCCGCAACTGGGTGCGCTGCTGGCCCTTCTGCAGCCGGAGGGCCGGGACGACGGCGATGAGTGGAGCCTGTCGCCGCCGCACGAAAGGGCGCTGGGGCAAGCCTATGGTTGGACGGCTGCGGACGGCCTGCTGCCATGGGCCGCACTCAGCGCGCAAGCCGATGGCCTTGATGCGGGCAAGGCCACAGCGGCCAGCGCCTGGGGCTTGCTCACGCCCGCACATTGGCACCTGGGCACCGACCAGGTCAGCCTGCTCGACCCCGCTGGCCTGCTGCTGGACGACACCGCATCGCGCGTTTTCTTCGCCGCCATCCAGGACCTCTTTGTGGATGAGGGCTACAGCCTGCACTACGCCACTGCAACCCGCTGGTATGCCGCGCACGACAGCCTGGTGGCGCTGCCCACGGCGTCGCTGGACCGTGTCATCGGCCGCAACGTGGACCGCTGGCTTGGCAAGGACCCGGCCGCACGCCGCATCAGGCGGCTGCAAAGCGAAGTGCAGATGCGGCTGTACACCCACCCGCTGAACGACGAACGCACCGCCAATGGCCTGCTGCCGGTCAACAGCTTCTGGCTCAGCGGCTGCGGTGTCGCGCAGACGGTGGCCCCGAGCGATGTGCAGGTCGATGACCGCCTGCGTGCACCCGCGCTGGCAGAAGACTGGGCCGGCTGGTGCAAGGCCTGGGAGACACTGGATGCGGGGCCCATGGTCACGCTGCGGGCGGCTGCCCAGGCCGCCGGGGCCGGCCAACCCCAGCGCCTGACGCTGTGTGGTGAACGCGCCAGCGCCATCTTCACCAGCGGCCCACGAAGCCTGATCCGCACACTCAAGTCACGCTTTGCCGCCCCCGCCTGGTTGCCAATTCTGGAGACGCTGTGATCCTGCACACCCGCGAAGTCCCCCCGCGCATCAGCTTCGCGTTGGAACAAGGCGGCGTGCACCCGCTGCTGGCACGCCTGCTCGCCGCGCGGGGCGTGAAAAGCGCGGAGGAGATGGACGACAGTTTGGCGCGCCTCTTGCCCCCATCAACGCTGAAAGGTGCTGCCGAGGCTGGTGTGATGTTGGCCGACGCGATCCAGGCGCAGCAACGCATCTGCATCGTTGCCGACTACGACTGCGATGGCGCCACCGCCTGCGCCGTTGCGCTGCGCGGCCTGGTCATGCTGGGCGCCGCGCGTGGCAACGTCGGCTACGTTGTGCCCGACCGCGCGGTGCACGGCTACGGCCTCACGCCGGCCATCGTCGACCTGGCGCTGCAGCGCCAGCCCCACGTGCTGGTGACGGTGGACAACGGCATCGCCAGCCACGCGGGCGTGGCCCACGCACGGGCGCTGGGCCTGCAAGTGCTGGTCACCGACCACCACCTGCCGGCATTGACCGATGGCGTCGTCACGCTGCCCGACGCCAACGTCATCGTCAACCCGAACCAGCCCGGCTGCAGCTTCGAGAGCAAGGCCATCGCCGGTGTCGGCGTCATGTTTTATGTGCTGCTGGCTACCCGCGCTGAACTGCGGACGCGCGGGGTCTTCGCCCGTGCCAGCCAACCGAAACTCGACACGCTGCTGGACCTGGTGGCACTGGGCACCGTCGCCGATGTGGTGAAGCTTGACGCCAACAACCGCCGCCTGGTGGCACAAGGCCTGAAGCGGGTGCGCAGTGGCCGCTTGCAGCCGGGCTTGCAAGCGCTGTTCACAGTTGCGGGGCGCGACCCCGCACGCGCCGCCGGCTTTGACTTCGGTTTTGCGCTGGGCCCGCGAATCAACGCGGCAGGGCGCCTGGCGGACATGACGCTGGGCATCGAATGCCTGGCCACTGATGAGATGGGCCGTGCCACTGAACTGGCCGGCCAGCTGGACGCCATCAACCGCGAAAGGCGCGAAGTGGAGTCCGGGATGCGTGAGCTGGCCGAGCGCGCCCTGGAGCTCTTGATGCCCGACGAAGCCAACGCGCCACCCGCTGTGGCGCTGTTCGACGAAAGCTTCCATGAAGGCGTGGTCGGCATCGTCGCCGGGCGCGTGAAGGACAGGCTGCACCGGCCCACCTTCGTCTTTGCGCGCGGCACGGACGGCAACCTCAAAGGCTCCGGCCGATCGATCCCGGGCTTTCACCTGCGCGACGCGCTGGACCTGGTGGCCAAGCGCGAGCCGGGCTTGTTGCTGCGCTTTGGCGGCCACGCGATGGCGGCGGGCTGCACGCTGGGCGAAGGTAGCGTCGACCGTTTCGGCGACGCGCTGCGCCTGGTGGCCACCGAATGGCTCGACAAGGCCACGCTGACCCGCACGCTGCGCACCGACGGCCCGCTGGCCATCGAATGGTTCAACCCGCAGACGGTGTTGATGCTCGACGCGCAGGTCTGGGGCCAAGGGTTTGAAGCCCCGGTGTTCTGCGACGAGGTGCAGGTGCTGCAGCAGCGGCTGGTGGGCGAAAAGCACATGAAGCTGCGCTTGCGCCACCAGGGCCACGAACGCGACGCGATCTGGTTCAGCCATGCAGAGCCGCTGCCGGCCACGGTGCGGCTGGCATACCGCATCAATGTCGATGAATGGAATGGGCGTCAGCGGGTGCAGATGGTGGTGGAAGCGGCGGTGTAGGGTTGCAAACCATGAAGACTCTGACACTGATCCTGATCGCGCTGCTGGCCAGCGCCAACGCCCTGGCGCAGAACCTGCGCACCGTTCCCGTGGTGCGCGGCCTCCAAGAACCTTGGGCCATGGCTTTCCTGCCAGACGGCCGCATGCTCATCACCGAGAAGGGCGGCGGCCTGCGCATCGCTGCATCCGACGGCCGCTTGTCGGCGCCGCTGGTTGGCCTGCCTGCGCTGTCGGTTGGCGGCCAGTGCGGTTTGCTGGATGTCGTGCTGGACCCGCAGTTCAGCAGCAACCAGCGCATCTTCTTCACCTTTGCCGAGCCCGGAGACGGTGGCAACAGCACGGCGGTGGGCAGTGCGCGCCTGGTGGCTGACCAGTTGCAGGACGTGAGAACCCTCTTCAGCCAGAAGCCGAAGATGCGCAGCCAGAACCACTGCGGATCGCGCATCGTCTTCGACCGCAGTGGCCACTTGCTGGTGGGCCTGGGCGACCGTTTCAGCGGCAAGGAAGAAGCGCAAAACCCGGCCAATCACATCGGCAAGATCATTCGCATTGACGTTGACGGCAAGGCGCCCGCCGACAACCCCTTCATCGGCCGCGCAGGCGCTGCGCCCGAGCTCTTCAGCATGGGGCACCGCAACATCCAGGGCGCGGCGTTGCACCTGGGCACGGGCGAGTTGTGGGCCAGCGAACATGGGCCGCAAGGTGGCGACGAGATCAACCGCGTGCTGGGCGGGCGCAACCACGGCTGGCCGCTGGTGACGTACGGCCGCAACTACGGCAGCGGCACGCGCATTGGCGAAGAAGGGCCCAAAGACGGCTTCGACGCGCCGCTGCGCCACTGGGTGCCAACCTCGGTCGCGCCCAGCGGCCTGGCCTTCCTCACGAGCGACCGCTACAACCAGCGCCCGGCCTGGAAAGGCAGCCTTTTCACGGGCACGCTGCGCGGGCAGGCGCTGATCCGCCTGACGCTCGATGGCAACCGCATCACCGGCGAAGAGCGTCTGCTGGAAGACCTGGGCGCGCGCATCCGCGATGTGCGACAGGGCCCCGACGGCTGGCTGTATGTGCTGACCGACGGCAGGGACGGCCAGCTTCTCCGGCTGGTGCGCTGAAGGAAACAGGGGATGGGTGGACGGCGCACTGCGCCCGATACTGCGCGCCACCCACTGATGCCTGGAGCCCACCATGCCCACACCGCTGCGCGACGTGCCGCAAGACGCCATCGAACTCATCAAGGCCTTTGAAGGCATTCCGGATGGCGACCCCAGCACCGTCGGGCTTGACGCCTACATCTGCCCCGCGGGCGTGTGGACCATCGGGTGGGGCCACGCCATCATGGACGGTGGCGTGCAACTCACCGGTCTCGGCAGGAAGGCCAGGGCGCGGGCGCTGTACCCGGGCGGGATCACGCGCGACCAGGCGCAGGCACTGCTGCATGGTGACCTGGTGCCCCGCGCGGCGTCGCTGTCCAGCGTGCTCAGGGTGGCCGTGAACGATGGCCAGTTTGGCGCGCTGATGGCGCTGGTGTTCAACATCGGCGCCGGCAATCTTGCCGCGTCAACGCTGCTGCGCAAGCTCAATGCGGGGGACTTGGCGGGTGCCGCCGAGCAGTTCATGGCCTGGGACAAGGCGCGTGTGAATGGGGTGCTGCAGCCTCTGGCCGGTTTGACGCGCCGCCGGCGTGCTGAGCGTGCGCTGTTCCGGGGTGAAGATTGGCGCGCCGCAGCAGCCGTGCGGGTTACGCGTGGCCGCGCCGTGCCGCCGGAGGTGTTGCCAGTGCCGGTTGCCCCAGCCGATCAGTCGCCGCCAAAAAAGTCGGCGCCAAAGAAAACCGCGCCAATGAAAGCAGCGGCAAAGAGGGTGGTGGCAAAAAAAGCCGCGCCTAAGCCACGCGCCCGAACCACCACACCGAAAGCCCCGCCGCCAGCACCGACAGCAAAGCGCCCAGCGCCGCGAAAAGCCCGCTGATCTCGGTTTCCTTGCGCTCCGTGACCATGCGCGAGCTCAGCGATTCATAGACCTTCTTCAGGTCTTCGGCCGTGCCGGCGTAGAAGTATTCACCGTGGGTGAGAACCGAGATGTTCTTCAGCGTCTCTTCGTCCAGCCGCACGCGCATGCTCCAGCCTTCGAAGCCGATGGTCTCGCCCTGCGTGGTGCCGATGCCCACCGTGTACACCCGGATGCCACGTTCAGCCGCCATCTTGGCGGCGTCCAGAGGGTCGGGCCCGGTGGTGCGCTGGCCGTCGGTGAGCATGATCACGGCGGCCGAGTTGTAGGAGCCCGGCGGCACCGGCGTGAAGGCCGGCTTGTCGGGCTTCTTGATGTCTTTCGACGTCCCGCCGGGAAAGTTGCGCTGCCCGGTGACGTGCTGGATTTCGATGCCGTGGTCCGGGAACAGCGTGGCCAGGCTCAGGATGATGCCGCTGCCGGTGGCGGTGCCTCGCTGGAGCTGAAAGCGGTCGATCGCGGCGATGACGTCGTCGCGGCTGGTGGTGGGCGCCTGCACCACGGCGGCGGTGCCGGCGAAGGACACCACGCCCACCCTCACTTCGCGCGGCAGGTTGTTGACGAAGGCCTTGGCCGCTTCCTGCGAAGCCACCAGCCGGTTCGGCTTGACGTCTTCGGCGCGCATGCTGCCCGACACGTCCATCGCCAGCATGATCGTGCGTTCAGCCAGCGGCAGGGTGATGGTGGCGGTGGGCCGCGCGGCAGCAAAAAGGCCGGCAGCAATGGCCAGCAGCATCAGCGCCGGTGGTACATGGCGCCGCCAGCCGGGGCCTTTGCCCAAGGCCAGCTTGGCCACCTGCACGCTGGCCAGGCGCACGGTGGTCTTGCGCTTCTTGCGCAGCAGCCAGATGTAGGTCAGCACCAGCAGCGGCAACAGCGCCAGCAGCCAGAGCAGGTTGGGCCAGATGAAACTCATGCAGACCTCAAGTGGGTACAGACGCGGTGACGGCCGCGGCACCGGCTGGCGCCGAGGAGAGTGCCCCGATCGGCAGCGCGCGTTTCAGGGGCGCCGGCGCGCGCTGGGGCGACTTCAGCCGCGCGCGCTGGCGACGCAGGTCCGACAGGCGCAGCAGCGCGCTCAGCAGGTCGTCGTCGGTGGCCAGTTCCACCACGTCGGCGCCGGAACGGGCCAGGCTGTCGATCAGCGCTTCTTCCTGCTCTTCGGCGATTTGCGCATAACGTTCACGAAACGTGGGGTCGGACGCATCGATAAAGACCTGCTCGCCGGTTTCCGCGTCCTCCAGCGTCACCAGGCCCACGTCGGGCAACGCCATCTCCAATGGGTCCCACAGTCGCACGGCCACCACTTCATGCCGGCGCGCCAGCCGCGCCAGGGCTTCCTGCCAGCCGGGCTGGCTGATGAAGTCGGAGACAACGAAGACAAGAGAGCGGCGTGTCATCACGCCGTCGGCGGTGCGCAGCAAATCCGCCAGGGACGTGCCCGACGTGCCCGACGTACCTTCGCGTGGCTGCCCTTTTGCCAGTGCGGGCCGAGGCGCACGCATGCGCTGCAGCAGGTCCAGCACGTGCGTGCGTGAACTGCGCGGCGGCAACACGGTGTCCACCTTGCTGCCATACAGCACGGCGCCAATGCGGTTGCCGTGGCGCGTGATGACGCGCGCCAGCGTGGCGACGAAGCCGGTGGACACGGCAAGCTTGGTGACATCGGCCGAGCCGAAGTCGACGCTGCCCGACAAGTCCAGCAGGAACCAAGCCGTCAGGTCGCGGTCTTCCAGGTACTGCCGCACATAAGGCGTCTGCAAGCGCGCGGTGACGTTCCAGTCGATGTGGCGCACGTCGTCATGGTGCTGGTATTCGCGCAGGTCGGCCAGGTCCACACCGCCACCGCGGAAGAGCGTGCGGTAGTCGCCCTGCAACAGGCCGTCCAGGCGACGGATCACCGTCCACTCCAGGCGGCGCAGCAGAGAGTCCGGGCTTTGGGGGGTAGAGATCGACTCGGCCATGGCGGAAAGCGGCTCAGCCGGCAGGGTGCGCCAACGGCTTGTCGGGCGGTGTGATCTTCTTCAACACGCGTTGGATCAACGCATCCGCCGTGATGCCTTCGGCCAGCGCTTCGTAGCTCAGCACCAAACGGTGGCGCAGCACGTCGGGCACGAGGTCGATGATGTCTTCGGGCAGCACGTAGCGGCGGCCGCGCAGCATCGCCAGCGCCTTGCCGCCTTCGATCATGCCGATGGTGGCGCGCGGGCTCGCGCCATAGGTGATGTACTTGGCCGCGTCGGCCATGTCGTGTTTGGCCGGGTGGCGCGTGGCACCCACCAGCTTCACGGCGTACTGGATCAGCGCGGGGTCGCAGAAAACGGCGCGGCATTCGCGCTGCAAGGCAGCCAGCTGGAAGGTGTCGGCCACCGCGTTGACGTCCACCGGGTCGCCGGTGACACGCTGGGCGATGACGAATTCTTCTTCTTCGGTGGGGTAGTCCACCAGCACCTTCATCATGAAGCGGTCCACCTGCGCTTCGGGCAGCGGGTAGGTGCCTTCGGTCTCGATCGGGTTCTGCGTCGCCATCACCACAAAGGGGTCGGGCACCTTGTGCGTTTCACCGGCGATCGTGACCTGGCGTTCCTGCATCACTTCCAGCAGCGCGCTCTGCACCTTGGCCGGCGCGCGGTTGATCTCGTCGGCCAGCAGCAGGTTGGCAAACACGGGCCCCAGGCTGGTGCCGAATTCGCCCGTTTTCTGGTTGTAGATGCGCGTGCCCACCAGGTCGGCCGGCACCAGGTCGGGCGTGAACTGGATGCGCTTGAAACTGCCGCGCACGGTGCGCGCCAGCGTCTTCACGGTGAGTGTCTTGGCCAGGCCCGGCACGCCTTCCACCAGCAAGTGGCCCTGCGCCAGCATGCCCACCAGCACGCGCTCCAGAAAGCGGTCCTGGCCGACGACGACGCGCTTGACCTCGTAGAGGATGCGTTCCATCAACGCGGCGGTGGATTCAGCGGGTTCTTGCATGGGTGTGGCCAATCAGAAGGGTGGCATGCCCGCCGCCGAGGCGGCGTTTTCAATGGGCACCGCAAAACCGATGCCAATGAAAGTGCGCTGTTCGCTGGGGTTGAGGATGGCGGTGACGACGCCGACCACCTGGCCGTCCATCGTGACGAGCGGGCCGCCGCTGTTGCCGGGGTTGGCGGCGGCGTCAAACTGGATCAGGTTGGTGAGTGTCTTTTCGCCCTCGGCCGAGCGAAATTCGCGCTTCAGGCCCGACACCACGCCGTAGCTCACCGACGGGCCGATGCCGAAGGGGTGGCCGACCGCAATGACGTGGTCACCAGGCTTTAAATCACCGGTGCTGCGCATGGTGGCGGCTTCGAGGTCGTCGGGCAGGCTGAGTGCCTTCAGGACGGCAAGGTCGTTTTCGGGCTGCGCGCCCATCATCACCGCTTCGCTTTCATGGCCATTGGCAAAGCGCACGCGGATCTTCCTGGCGCCCGACACCACGTGCAGATTGGTCAGGATGGTGCCGTTGTCGATGATGACCACGCCGGTGCCCAGGCTGCGTTCCATGGCACGCTGCTCGGGGTTGTTTTCGCCGGTGTCGTTTTCGTCCATCAGGCCGACCACACGCACCACCGACGGCAGGATGGCTTCGTAGGCCTTGGCGGCGGCCGACGGCAGCGGTTCGCGTTCCAGCGATTCGCGCACTGCCGTGTCGATGTCGTCCTGCGTCACCGGCCGCTGGTTCGGCAGCAGACGCAGGCCGAAGAGCATGACAGCCATCGCCAACAAGGCGCCAGCGGCGGCCCAGAAGGCGGGGGCAAAGCGATGGAAGCGGCTGAAGTGGCTGAGGCGGCTGAGGCGGCTGGAGCGGCTGTCCGTACGGCCTGGAGCAGCAAGGGCCGGTGGGGCGGCTCCAGCATCGCCCGCGGCCGGCGCAAGCGCCGCCGGCCCTGCTGCGGACGGTTCACGTCGGGGTGATCGGCTGTAGAGCGGTGCCTTCTTCATGTGTGCAGATGGCAGTGTTAGGGCACGGTATCACGTTGCGTCAGCGGCTGCATGGGGCCCGGGCAAGGAGCCGGCGCACCGGGCGCGTGGGTCGCCCTGCCTGGTGCGCCATCATCGCTGCATGTGGATCGACTCGCACTGCCATCTGGATGCCCCGGAATTCGACGCCGATCGCGCTGCCGTCGTGGCCCGGGCGCGCGCCGCGGGCGTGCACCAGGTGGTGCTGCCGGCCGTCGCGGCGGACCACTTCGAGGCCACCCGCGCGCATGCGCATGCCCACGGCCTGGCCTACGCGCTGGGCATCCACCCGCTGTGGGTGGACCGTGCGGACGACGCCGACATCGGCCGCCTCCAGCAGGCGCTGCAGCAGCACCGCGACGACCCGCGCCTGGTGGCGGTGGGCGAGATCGGCCTGGACCACTTCGTGCCGGGCCTGGACCGGGCGCGGCAGGAGCACTTCTGCACCGCCCAGCTGCGGCTGGCGCGCGACGCCGGGCTGCCCGTCATCCTGCATGTGCGGCGGTCTGCCGACAGCCTGCTCAAGGCCCTGCGCCGCATCGACGTGCCGGGTGGCATTGCGCACGCCTTCAACGGCAGCGACCAGCAGGCCGCGCAATTCGTGGCGCTGGGTTTCCGCCTGGGCTTTGGCGGTGCGATGACCTTCGACCGGGCACTGCAACTGCGCCACCTCGCCGCCACGCTGCCGCAAGGGGCGCTGGTGCTGGAGACCGACGCGCCCGACATCCCGCCGCACTGGCTGTACCGCAGCGCGGCTGAGCGTGCAGCCGACCCGGGCCAGGGGCGCAACGAACCCGCGGAGTTGCCGCGCATCGGCGCCGTGCTGGCTGCCTTGCGTGGCTGCAGCGCCGAAGAGGCCGCAGCCTTCACCGTCGCCAACACGCTGGCCGCGCTGCCGCGCTTGCAGGCGCTGGCGTGACGCTCGAATCTCAGACCCGTTTGCAAGGTTTGCCGCCGGTCATTGCGCGCGGCACGCGCCTTGTCATCCTGGGCAGCTTTCCTGGCGTGGCGTCGCTGATTGCGCAGCAGTACTACGGCCACCCGCGCAACCACTTCTGGCCCTTGCTGGGCACCATCTGGGGCTTGGACCTGATGGCGCTGCCCTACGCACAACGCCTGGCGCTGGCCCGCAAGCAGGGCCTGGGCCTGTGGGACGTGTACGCCAGCTGCTTGCGCCAAGGCAGCCTGGACTCGGCCATCGGGGACGCCGAATTCAACGACCTGTCCAGCCTCAAACGCCGCGCGCCTGCGCTGCAACTGGTGGCCCACAACGGCGGCGAATCAGCCCGCGCCATGAAGCAGATCCTGGCCCTGGGCCTGCCCGTGCAGCGCCTGCCGTCCAGCAGCCCGGCCAATGCCAGCTGGTCTTTCGAGCGCAAGCTCGCCGCCTGGCGGGCCACTTTTGAACACGCCGGTATTGCAAGAACCGCGCAAGCAAGAACCGCAGAAAACGCCTGATCCATGAATCGCAAGCCCATCGACCTGCCGGAAGTCACGCTGTCAGAACACGACGGCGTGCGTTACCTGCACCTGGACACGCCGTGGATCCAGGGCGGCATGCGCATCAAGAAGCCGCAGGTGGTGGAGATTGACTACGTGCAGCGCATGCTGGCCAGCCTGCTGTGGCTGCCGACGGAAGCACTGGGCGAAGGCCAGGCGGTGCAACTGGGCCTGGGTGCCGGCGCGTTGACGCGCTTCACCAGCCAGCAACTGCGCATGGCCACGACGGTGGTCGAAATCAACCCGCAGGTCATCGACATCAACGCCAGCTGGTTCCACCTGCCTGAAGCAGCCGAAGTGGTGCTGGGTGACGCGGCCGACTGGCTGCAGCAGGCCGACAGCGCCAGCGTGCGCTTGCTGCATGTGGACCTGTACGACCACGAAGCCGCCGCGCCGGTGCTGGACGACTTGGACTTCTACCGTGCCTGCCGCGCGGTGCTGGAAGATGGCGGGTTGATGAGCGTCAATTTGTTCGGTCGCCACGCGAGCTTCCATGACAGCATCCAGCGCATCGCCGCCGCTTTTGGCGCAGACCAGGTCTGGAGCCTGCGCCCCACGCGCGAAGGCAACACCGTGGTTGTCGCCGGACGCGCGGTGGTGGTGCCGTCGCGGGAAGAACTTCAAGCCCGTGCGGGTTCCATAGTGAAGCGTTTCGGCAGCCTGAACCTGCCGGCGCGCAAGTGGCTGCGCATGGTGCGGCCCTACGCAACGAGGCCCGCGCCAGATCCGGATCCTTTACCGACACCTTCACCGACATGAATGCCGTCACCGTGCCGCCCGCCCCGCCCGCGCCATCCAGCCGAACTGCCAGGCCTGCTCCGACGGCCGTGTCGGCCCGCCACAAAGGCAAGCTGGAATGGCCGCTCTTGCTGGCTTGGCTGCGTGAAGATGGCCTGATCTCGGCCGACGACGCCGACCACGTCACCGCACGCTTCCGAGCGGGTGCCTCCAGCCTGCACGCGCTGGTGCGCCTGGGTGGCGCGGGCCTGACCCGCCGGCCCACCAAGCCGGGTGCAAGCGGTGCAGTGCTGGACACCGAAAGCCTCACCGAATGGCTGGCCACCCGCTGCCGGCTGCCTTACCTGCGCATCGACCCCTTGCGTGTGGATGTGGGCCGCGTGGCCGACGTGATGAGCGTGCAGTACGCGCAGAGCCGCCACGCGCTGCCGGTGACGGTCAGCACCACCGAAGTCGTGATTGCCACCGCCGAGCCCTTCGACACCGCGTGGGTCAGCGAGATCGAAGCCCACACGCGCCGCAGCGTCAAGCTCGTGGTCGCCAACCCCGAAGACCTGCGCCGCTACACCACCGAGTTCTACGCCCTGGCGCGCAGCGTGCGCGCGGCGCAGAAGAGTGGCGAAAACGCCAGCAGCGCCAGCTTCGAACAACTGGTCGAACTGGGCAAGACCAGCAAGACGCTGGACGCCAACGACCAGGGCGTCGTGCAGGTGGTGGACTGGCTGTGGGGCTACGCCTTCGACCAGCGCGCGTCCGACATCCACCTCGAACCGCGCCGCGACATGGGCGCCATCCGCTTCCGCATCGACGGCGTGCTGCACACCGTCTATCAAGTGCCGTTGACGGTGATGAGCGCGATGACCGCGCGCATCAAGCTGCTCGGGCGCATGGACGTGGTGGAAAAACGCCGCCCGCTGGACGGCCGCATCAAGACGCGCCGGCCCAGCGTCACCGAAAACGGCGTCGAGAAAGCCGGCGGCGAAGTCGAAATGCGGCTGTCCACGCTGCCCACCGCTTTCGGCGAAAAGATGGTGATGCGCATCTTCGACCCCGAGACCGTGGTCAAGGGGTTGGCCGCGCTTGGCTTCGGCGCACATGAAAGCAAGGGCTGGCAAGAACTGATCGCGCGGCCGCACGGCATCATCCTCGTCACCGGGCCCACCGGCAGCGGCAAGACGACCACGCTGTACAGCACGCTCAAGTCGCTGGCCACCGAAGAGGTCAACGTCTGCACGATCGAAGACCCGATCGAGATGATCGAGCCCGCCTTCAACCAGACGCAGGTGCAGTCGGCGCTGGACTTCGGTTTTGCAGAAGGCCTGCGCGCCCTGATGCGGCAGGACCCGGACATCATCATGGTCGGCGAAATCCGCGACCTCGCCACGGCCGAGATGGCGATCCAGGCCGCGCTCACCGGCCACCTCGTCTTCAGCACGCTGCACACCAACGACGCTGTCGGTGCCGTCACGCGCCTGGCCGACCTGGGCGTGCCCAGTTATCTGATTGCCGCCACCGTCATCGGCGTTCTCGCCCAACGCCTGGCGCGCACCTTGTGCCCGGCCTGCAAGGTGCGCGACGACGGCACCACGCGTGAGACGCTGGACGAGATGGCCAGGCCATGGCGGCTGACGGGCGGTGTGCGGTCCTACAAACCGGTGGGTTGCCTGGAATGCCGCCACACCGGCTACCGTGGCCGCGCGGGCCTGTATGAACTGCTGCTGATGAACGACAGCACACGCGCTGTCGTGCACCCGAGCCTGGACGCCGACGCGCTGCGCCGCGAAGCCGTCAAGCAGGGCATGCGCCCGTTGCGCCTGGCCGGTGCCATGAAGGTGGCTGAAGGCCTGACCACGCTCGAAGAAGTGATTCGCAGCACGCCGAGCCTGGGTTGACTACGCCGGTTTGCCCGTAGGCGCGCGGCCCGCCGCTGGCCCCTGGCCTTACGTGGAAACCACACCGGACGTGGGTGAAGCCGTCCATAGAATCCTCTCAAACCAAGTGGTTAAGAGGAGACAGCAGCGTGAAGATCAAGAGCGAGAAGGACTTCTGGTCCGGACTCATGTTCATCCTGGTGGGCGTGGCCTTCGCATGGGGCGCCACCACCTACAGCTTCGGCAGTTCGGCGCGCCCCGGGCCCGCTTATTTCCCCTTTGGCCTGGGCGTGCTGATGGCCATTCTGGGCAGCATGGTCCTCTTCAAGGCGCTGACCTTTGAAGTCGAAGGCGGCGACAAGATCGGCCCCTGGGCCTGGAAGCCGCTGATCATGATCACCGCCACGGTGGCCATCTTCGGCTGGACGCTGCCGCACCTGGGCATGGTCGTCTCGCTGCCCATCCTGGTGGTGGTGGCGGCGCTGGCCGGCGACGAATTCCACTGGAAGGACGCGCTCATCAACGCCGCGATCCTGACGATCGGCAGCTGGTTCATTTTCATCTGGGGCCTGAAGCTGACGATTCCGCTGTGGCCTTCTTTCCTGGCCGGCTAAGGGGCACCGCATGGACCTGATCAACAACCTCATGCTCGGCTTCGGCGTTGCGTTCACCTTTCAGAACCTCGCCTACGCCTTTGGTGGTGCACTGCTCGGCACGCTCATCGGCGTGCTGCCGGGCCTGGGCCCGGTTGCCACCATCGCGATGCTGCTGCCCAGCATCTACGCGCTGGATGCGACTCCCGCACTCATCATGCTTGCCGGTATCTACTACGGCGCGCAGTACGGCGGCAGCACCACCGCCATCCTGATCAACGTGCCGGGTGAGAGCAGTTCGGTCGTAACCGCCATTGACGGCTACCAGATGGCGCGCAAGGGCAGGGCGGGCGCTGCACTCGCAGCAGCCGGCCTGGGCTCTTTCTTTGCCGGCTGCGTGGGCACGATCATCATCGCCGCCTTCGCGCCGCCGCTGACCGAACTGGCTTTCAAGTTCGGCCCCGCTGAATACTTCAGCCTGATGGTGCTGGGCCTGATCGGCGCCGTGGTGCTGGCTTCGGGTTCGCTGGTCAAGGCGATTTGCATGATCCTGCTGGGTCTGCTGCTCGGGCAGATCAACACCGACGTGATCTCTGGCGTGCCGCGCTACAGCTTCGACATCCCTGAACTGACCGACGGCATTGGCTTCGTCGCCATCGCCATGGGCGTGTTCGGCTTTGGTGAAATCATCACCAACCTGGGGCAGCCGGCCGAAAACCGTGAGGTCTTCACCAAGGACGTCAAGGGTCTGTGGCCCACGGTGGCCGACTTCAAGCAGGCCTTCCCGGCCGTGCTGCGAGGCACCGCGCTGGGCTCCCTTCTGGGCGTGCTGCCAGGCGGCGGTGCGCTGCTGGCCTCTTTTGCCGCCTACACGGTGGAAAAGAAGATGACCATGAAGCCGGGTGAAGTGCCCTTCGGCAAGGGCAACATCCGCGGTGTGGCCGGCCCTGAAAGTGCCAACAACGCCGGTGCGCAGACTTCGTTCATCCCGATGTTGACGCTGGGCATCCCACCCAACGCCGTGATGGCGCTGATGGTCGGCGCGATGACGATCAAGGGCATCCAGCCCGGCCCGCAGGTCATGACCAGCAACCCCGAACTGTTCTGGGGCCTGATCGCCAGCATGTGGGTCGGCAACGCCATGCTCGTGGTCCTGAACCTGCCGCTGATCGGCATCTGGATCAAGCTTCTGACGGTGCCTTACCGCTTCCTGTTTCCGGCCATCATGGTGTTCTGTTCCATAGGCTTGTACACGCTGAACAACAACGCCTTCGACGTTTACATGGGCGCCGGTTTTGCGGTGGTGGGCTATGCCTTCTACAAGCTGGGTTGTGAACCCGCGCCGCTGCTGCTGGGATTCATCCTCGGGCCGATGATGGAAGAGAACCTGCGACGCGCACTCTTGCTGTCGCGCGGCGACTGGACCACCTTCATGACGCGGCCGTTGTCGGCTGGCCTGCTGATTGCTGCCACGCTGATGATCGTGGTGGTGATGCTGCCGTCCATCAAGAAGAAGCGCGAAGTGGCGTTCCAGGAAGAGTGATAGGGGCCCACCCTCGGCAACGCCTTCGGCGCTGGTCCCTCATGGGGGCAACGCCAGTGGCCCGGCAGAGCCGGTTCCACGGCGTTCACTTAATCTGAGACAAGGGCCCCGTGGGGCCCTTGTCTCTTTTTGCATTAGCCTTCCGCCGGATGCCCACTCCCGCCGCCCTCGCCCCGCTGAAAGAACCTGTCTTCCGCGGCCTGTGGCTGGCCTGGCTGGCCGCCAACATGACGATGTGGATGAACGACGTGGCCGCCGCCTGGCTGATGACGTCGCTGACCACGAGCCCGGTGATGGTGGCGCTAGTGCAGACGGCGTCCACGCTGCCGGTGTTTCTTCTGGGCCTGCCCAGCGGCGCGCTGGCCGACATCCTGGACCGGCGGCGCTACTTTGCGGCCACGCAGTTGTGGGTCAGCGTCAATGCTCTGGTGCTGGCGGGCCTGAGCCTGTCGGGCCTGCTGACCGCCAACATGCTGCTGCTGCTGACCTTCAGCAACGGCATTGGCCTGGCGATGCGCTGGCCGGTGTTTGCCGCCATCGTGCCGCAGATCGTCACCCGCGCCGAGATGCCTGCCGCGCTGGCGCTCAACGGCATTGCGATGAACCTGTCGCGCGTCATCGGCCCGGTGCTGGCCGGTGCGCTGCTGGCAGCCTTCAGCCCGGCGGTGGTGTTCGTGCTCAACACCGTGCTGGCGGCAGTGGCCTTCACGCTCATCCTGCGCTGGAAGAGCACGCCGCGCAGCAGCGCGCTGCCGGGTGAACGCTTCGTGGGCGCCATGCGCGTGGGTCTGAACTTCACCATGCAGTCGCCGCGGCTGAAGGTGATCATGCTGCGCATCTTTTTGTTCTTTCTGCAGAGCACGGCGCTGGTCGCGTTGCTGCCGCTGGTTGCGCGCAGCCTGCACGGCGGCGGTGCCGGCACCTTCACCGTCATGATGTCGTGCGTGGGCGCCGGCGCCATCGTGGCGGCGCTGTACTTCCCCAAGCTGCGCCAGCGTTTCAACCGCGACCAGTTCGTCAGCGGCGGCACACTGATCCACGCCGCGTTGTCATGCCTGATCGTCGGCGTGGCCGAAATCTGGGTCGCGCTGCCGGCCATGGTGGTGATCGGCATGGCCTGGATATCGGTGGCCAATTCGCTCACCATCAGCGCCCAGGTGGCCATGCCCGACTGGGTGCGCGCGCGTGGCATGTCGATCTACCAGATGGCGCTGATGGGCGGCGCCGCCGCAGGGTCACTGCTGTGGGGCCAGGTGGCCAGCCTGGTGGGCGTGCGTGAAGCGGTGTTTGGCGCTGCGGCCTTCGGCATGGTCGTGCTTTTGCTGACACGCAAGCTCACGGTGGAAGGTGGTGCCGACATCGACTTCACGCCCGTGACGGCACGCAGCGCGCCCAACCCCAGCGTCGCGGTCAGCGCTGAAGAAGGCCCGGTGATGGTGACGCTGGAATACCAGATCGACCCCGCCCGTGCGGCCGACTTTGCCGACGTCATGCAGCGCACGCGCCGCGCAAGACTGCGCCAGGGCGCGCTGTCCTGGGGCCTGTTCCGTGATGTCGCCGAACCTGGTCGTTATGTCGAGTATTTCGTCGATGAAAACTGGCTCGAACACCAGCGCCGGCTGGAACGTTTCACCGCCTTTGACGCTGAACTGCGTGCAAAGCGGCTGGCTTTTCATCTGGGGGCTGAGCCACCCGTGTTGCGCCGCTACGTGGGTGACCATGTTGCGGCACCGGCCGGACCGCCGCCCTAGTATTCCGCGGCGGTGATACTCCTCGCTGACCAGCCCGTCTGCCTCACCAACGTATTCCCATCCCTGACCCAAGACCCTCATCCATCGCCATGAAACACGCCTTCGACTGGAGCACTGGCTACGCCAGCCAACGTTCACCCGTCTTCGCCCGCAACGTCGTCAGCACCTCACACCCGTTGGCCGCGCAGGCGGGCTTGCGCATGCTGCAGGCCGGCGGCAACGCGGTGGATGCGGCGATTGCCACTGCCGCGGTCATGACCATCGTCGAACCCTGCAGCAACGGCCTGGGCTCGGACGCCTTCTGCATCCTGTGGGACGGCAAGGAACTGCACGGCCTCAACGCCAGCGGCACCGCGCCGCAGGCCTGGACGCCGGACTACTTCAAGGCCAAGTACGGCGCCGACGCCAAGACTCCGCCCAAGCGCGGCTGGGACAGCGTCACCGTGCCCGGTGCCGTGGCCGGCTGGGTAGCGCTGCATGCCCGCTTCGGCAAGCTGCCCTTTGCCGACTTGCTGGCGCCCGCCATCGACACCGCAGAGCGCGGCTATGCGGTGCCGGTCATCATCCAGCAGAAGTGGCGCAATGCCGCCAGCCTGCAAGAGATCACTTCGCAGCCCGGCTTTGCGCAGGCCTTCCTGCCGCTCGGACGTGAGCCGCACGTGGGCGAGCAATTCGTCTTTGCAGACGCTGCACGCACGCTCAAACTCATCGCCCAAAGCAAAGGCGAGGCTTTCTACCGCGGTGAATTGGCCGCTGCCGCCGAAGCCCACGCCAAGGCCAACGGCGGCGCCATGACGGCGGCCGACTTTGCGGCCTTTGAGCCCGAGTGGGTGACGCCGATTTCCAAGGATTACCGCGGCTGCACGCTGCACGAGATCCCGCCCAACGGTCAGGGCATTGCGGCGCTGATTGCGCTCGGTATCCTGGACAAATTCGACATCTCCGCGCTGCCGGTGGACGGCATCGCCAGCCAGCACCTGCAGATTGAAGCGATGAAGCTGGCTTTTGCCGACGTCTACAAATACGTTGCTGAGCCGCGCAGCATGCGCATGACGGTGGCGCAGATGCTGGACGACGGCTATCTGACCGGCCGCGCCAAGCTCATCAACCCACAGCGCGCCCAGAGTTTCGGCCCCGGCCACCAGCCGCAGGGCGGCACCATCTACTTGAGCGCTGCCGACGCCAGCGGCATGATGGTCAGCTTCATCCAGAGCAACTACATGGGCTTCGGCTCCGGCGTGGTGGTGCCGGGCTACGGCCTGAGCCTGCAGAACCGGGGCCACGGCTTCACGCTCAAAGCCGGCAGCGACAACCTCGTCGGGCCCGGCAAGCGCCCTTTCCACACCATCATCCCGGCCTTCCTCACAAAAGCTGGCAAGCCGGTGATGAGCTTTGGCGTGATGGGCGGCGACATGCAACCGCAGGGCCACCTGCAGACCCTTGTGCGCATGCTCGACTACAAGCAGCAGCCCCAGGCCGCCTGCGACGCGCCGCGCTGGCGCTACAACGCCGGCCTGGTCAACGCGGAGCAGGGCTTCAACCCCGCCACCGCCCAGGGCCTGCGTGACCTGGGCCACCACGTCGAACCCTTTGCCGACAGCTACCAGGACTACGGCGCCGGCCAGTTCATCTGGCGTCTGGACGAAGGGCAGGGCGACGCGGCTGCGCGCGGCTACGCCGCCGCCAGCGACCCGCGCCGCGACGGCCAGGCGGCCGGCTTCTGAGCCAAGGGCAGGGCATGCGCCAGCACCTGTCACCTGGCTGGCAAACGCACCTGATGTTTGCCGACTTCGACGGCGAAGTGACCGAACACGCCGACCACATCGTCGTCCGCAGCCCGCGCAGCCCCGGCTACTACTGGGGCAACTTTCTGCTCTACGACCGCCTGCCCACGGCTGCCGATTTCGGCCCCTGGATGAAGCGCTTTGAAGAAGTCATCGTGCAGCCCGAACCCGACACTGGCCACGTCGCCTTCGGCATGCACGCCCGAGCCAACAGCTTCACCCCGCCGCAGCCCTTCATCGACGCCGGCTTCATCGGCTTCGGTGTCGCCACGATGACGTTGCAGCACAGCGGCTTGGTGCCTTTGCCGAAGGCGCCCGGCGCAGGATTTGAACTGCGCCGGCTGCGCCTGCCCGCTGAAATGAGCGGCGTCGTCGAACTCAACATGGCCTGCAACGACGAAGGCTATGAACCCGAGGGCTACCGTCAGTTCCGCAGCCACCAGATGCAGCGTTATGCCGACATGGCGGCGGCCGGCATGGGCCATTGGTGGGGTGCGTTGCACCAAGGGCAGGTGGTGGCCGCACTGGGCCTCTTTGGCCAGCGCCACACCGGCCGCTTCCAGCATATCGAAACCCACCCAGAATTCCGTCGCCAGGGCCTGTGCCGCGCGCTGGTGCACGCGGCTTGCAGGCACGGCTTCACGCAGATGGGCTGGCACACGCTGGTGATGGGCGCCGACCCCGACGACGTGGCCATCGGCATCTACCGCCAAGTGGGCTTTCAGCAGCACGACACGCTGTGGATGCTGGAGCGGCGCGCGGCTGAAGACCAGGGCACGGCTTGAGCGAAGCCAAGGACGGGCCGGGGGGTGTGCCACCGATGCCACCGGTCCCATCCGCCAGTCCCGTGGGCAGTGGTCTTGGCAGCGGTTTGGCATTGGCCGCCGCCGGCTCCATCGCCTTCTCGGCCAAGGCCATCATCGTCAAGCTGGCCTACCGCCACGGTGTGGACGCGGTGACGTTGATCATGTACCGCATGCTCTTCGCGCTGCCCCTCTTCCTGGCCCTGGCGTGGTGGGCCGGCCGCGGCAAACCGCCCCTGACCCGGCGCGACCTGGCAGTGGTCAGCGGCCTGGGTTTCTGCGGCTACTACCTGGCGAGTTATCTGGACTTTGCCGGGCTGCAATTCATCAGCGCCAGCCTGGAGCGGCTGATCCTGTACCTCAACCCCACCATCGTGCTCTTTCTTGGCGCGCTGCTCTACAAGCGCCGCGTGCAGCCGAGCCAGCTGCTGGCGTTGGCCGTCAGTTACTGCGGCGTGCTGCTGGTCTTTGGGCACGAAGCCAACCTGACCGGCGCCGACACGCTCAAGGGCGCCTTGCTGGTCTTCGGCAGTGCCCTCAGCTACGCCGTGTACCTGGTCTTCAGCGGCGCCGAGGTCAAACGCCTGGGCGCCCTGCGCCTCACCGGCTGGGCCACGTCGGTGGCCTGTGTGCTGTGCATCCTGCAGTTTGTGCTGCTGCGCCCGCTGGACGCCGCGCTGGTGGCGCCGCAGGTGGTGTGGCTGTCGGTGCTGAATGCCACGCTCTGCACTTTTGCGCCGGTGCTGATGGTGATGCTGGCCATCGAACGTGTGGGCGCGACGGTGACGGCGCAGACGGGCATGATCGGGCCGCTATCGACCATCCTGATGGGCGTGGTGATCCTGGGGGAGCCGTTCAATGCGTGGGTGGGAGCGGGGACGGCCCTCGTGCTGGTGGGGGTTTGGCTGTTGGCGCGGGGGCGCTAGGCTCGCCTTGCATGCATAGCGCTGACATGAGGCCCACGTCTGAATCCCGTCTGCGACGTGCGGGCCGTCCGAAAGTCGAACACTGTGGGAGCAGCGATGCCAACTTCCAAGGTCCAATCCGTTGTGTCCGCCGGGAAGGCGCCGGCGGGCAGCCGCAAGCACAGCCCGTCGAACCCTGCCGACTTTCCATCGGCATTGATTGCTGCAAAGATCAAGGCTCTGGCCGACTGGCGAGGCGAGATGCTCTCCCGGCTCCGCGCCCTGATCAAGGCAGCAGACCCCGAAGTGATCGAAGAGTGGAAGTGGATGGGCACGCCAGTCTGGTCTCACGACGGCATCATCTGCACCGGCGAGACCTACCAGAGTGTCGTGAAGACGACGTTCGCCAAGGGTGCTTTCCTGGCGGACCCTTCGGGCCTCTTCAATTCCAGCCTTGAAGGCAAGGTCAGGCGCGCCATCGACTTCCGCGAGGGCGACAAGGTGAACGAGGCGGCTCTGAAGGCGCTCATTCGGGCAGCCGTGGACCTGAACAAGTCTTCAGCCGGCGGCGGGTCCACGAAGTCGTCCCGCGCCCGTGCAGCGCCAAAGTAGTGCCAGAGCAGTGGCAGAGCAGTGCCAAAGCAGAGCCGGCGCCACCTGCTGTTTGTTGAAAGTCGAACTCATGACCCAGCCCGATTCCGCAACCAAGGCCAAGGCCAAACAACCGCCTGTCCTGTTTGCAAGGACGCAAGCCGTCATCCATCAAGCCTCGGCTCCTCTGGGCGGCCAGCTGATCAGCTACTGGAACAACCCCAGGGGTTCGATCTGCGGGGCTGATGTGATTGCGCTGTATGAAGTCCTGGAAAAGCTGGGGCACCACGACACCATTTACTTCTTCCTCAAGTCCGACGCCGGCAGCGGGCAGGTGTCTTTGCGGATGGTGAGCCTGCTGCGCCAGCACTGCGCAAACCTGGTAGCGCTGGTGCCGCTGGAATGCGCTTCGGCCGCGACGATGATCACGCTGGGCGCCAACCGCATCCTGATGAGGCCGACCGCCTACCTCACCGCGGTGGACTCGTCCTTGAACCACGCACTGTCGCCAGTGGACAAGGACAACGCGCGGGTCAGCGTCAGTCTGTATGAGCTGAATCGTGTCATTCGTCTTTGGCGCGAACAGCAAGTGGAAAGCACCGAGAACCCCTACAAGAACCTGTTTTCGTGCGTGCACCCGCTGGTGATTGGCGCGGTGGACCGTGCAGAATCGCTGCCGATCATGCTGTGCCGGGAACTTCTTTCGTTTCATATCGCCGATGAATCCAGAGCCCATGAGATTGCGGCCACGCTCAATTCCAAGTACCCGTCGCAAAGCTATCCGATTCTGTTGCTCGAAGCCAAGAAGATTGGCCTCAACGCAGAGGCGCTGCCACTGGCAGTCAACGCGCTGCTGCTGGAGCTGAACCGCCTGTACAGCGAAATGGGCCAGAAGGCGACGACGGACTTTGACGAGATCCACGCCCACGGCAACGAGATCCTGAACATCCTGGAAACGGGCGAGCTGCAGGTCTACTTCCAGGACGACAAGGACTGGTTCTACCGAAGTGAGGAACGGCGCCGGATCACGCTGAACGACAACCGCGGCTGGCGGCGGATCGAACGGCGAAAGGGCAAGATCCACAAGAGCGTGATGCACGTGGCGTGATGGCGGGGTCACGATTGCCACCTCAAATTCCAGCCTTTGGATGAACCATGCCAGCCACGGAGAAAGAAAAAGTGACCATCCCCAAAAAGTCCGCATTGCCGCTGGCGTCTTGCCAGGCGTTGACGTGAGCGGTGCAGCGAAAGTCGGCAGGTCGGCGGTGCTGCCCTGTGCGCTGCCGCAGGCTTCGTTGCTGCGCAGATACAAAGATGTGGGCTACGCCGACTGCTACACGACCGAAGTGGCGGGGGTGGTTTCGCAGGCTGCGTTTGTCGAGGCCTTCTACACCACCGGGCTCTTCAAGATCGAGCGCGCGATCCTGAAGTGGTTTGCCAGGCGCCCTGCAACCGATCTGGACGCGAAGCAACTTTCAGTCGGCGCTGTGGCCGCATTCGCGGCCTGGCGGGTTGAAGCGCAGAGCGCAGAGCAGTTGCTGCTGGCGGATCTCACGGGGCGAACGCGCTCATGGCTGATGGCTGATTCGGCGGCGGCAACAGGCAGCACCCGGCTCTACTTTGGCTCTGCCGTGGTTCCCAGGCAGAGCAGGGCGGCCGGACCGCTGAAGATGGGGTCCGCCTTTCACGCCCTGCTGGGCTTTCACCGTCTGTATTCGCGGCTGCTGCTCAAAGCCGCAAGCGCACGCCTGATGCGCGTACCTGGCAGTTGAAGCGTCCGCTCTGCAATGAACCGCCTGCGCCACACCTTCTCCACCCTGCACACAGGTCTGATCTTGCTGGTCGTGGCGCTGCACGGCGCATCGGCCAACGCCCAGCCTCTTCGCGTGCTGAACGGCGGCGCGTTCAAGCAAGTCGTCCCCCGGGTTGAAGTTGGACGTGCAGATGGACACGGCAGGCGTCATTTGCGCCATGGGCCTGCAGCCGCTGCCGCATCGGCGTCGATCTGCCGACTCTGAAGGAAGCCCCATGAACCACCCTATGCCACTACCCATGCCGATGGTGCGCCGGATGACCGCTCCCGAATTCAGCACTTGGGCTGCCGCGGAGGTGCCTGCCTATGCCGCCGACAAGGTGGCTTCAGGGCAGTGGGCGCCTGACGTGGCGCTCGCCCTGTCGCAGCAGGAACAAGACCGACTGCTGCCGCAAGGCTTGCAGAGCGTGGACAACCATCTCTGCAGCATCGTCGATGCCGACAGCAAGGTGGTGGGCATGCTGTGGTTTGCGGTGCAAACCAAGTTCAACGCCCGCATCGCCTACGTCTACGACATCAACGTGTGGCCTGCGCACCAGCGCCAGGGCCACGGCACTCGCGCTTTGCAGGCGCTGGAAGGCGAGGTGCGCCGACTGGGCCTGACCGGCATCGCACTGCATGTCTTTGGCCACAACACGGGTGCGCAGGCGCTGTACGCCAAGCTCGGGTTTCAGCCGACCAACATCAGCCTGTTCAAGGCCGTTTGAACAGGCAGTTGCAATGGCAGTCACAACAAAACATCTGGAGGAAGCAGGGCGCGCCCCGGCGCCGCTACGCTGCTGCTTAGTGAGCCACCAAGGAGCGCCTTGTGATACTGACCGTGTTTCGGTCCCGTCTGAACCCCGACATCCAGCGTGAATACGACCAGCATGTGGACAGCACCGCCGCCCTGGTGGAACAAGCTTCATCGGCCACAAGCTCTTCGTGGCTGCAGACGGCGAGCGCCTGACGTTGGTGGAGTTTGATTCGATGGAAACTCAGCGCGCCTGGTCGCTGAGCCCAGAACACCGGCAGGCCGCCATCGCCGGGCGCAAGAGCTTCTACAGCGAATACAAGATTTAGATCTGCACGGTGACGCGGCAGTCCGACTTCACAATGTGCGAAAGCCGCACGTCGCGCGGTGTCTCAACTTCAGCCATCGGAGCGGACTAGTCATGGACCTGGGCATCAACGGCAAGTGGGCTCTGGTGTGTGCAGCCAGCAAAGGCCTTGGCAAGGGCTGTGCGAGGGCGCTGGTGCAAGAGGGCGTCAACGTCGTCATCACGGCGCGCGGTGATGAAACGCTGCAAACCACGGCCGCAGAACTGCGGGCGGTGGCGCCGGGTGTGCAGGTGGTGGCGGTGGCGGGTGACATCACGACAGTGGCCGGCCGCGCCGCCGCGCTGGCGGCCTGCCCGCAAGTGGACATCCTGGTCAACAACGCCGGCGGCCCGCCGCCCGGGGACTTTCGCGACTGGGACCGTGAGGTGTGGATCAAGGCACTGGACGCCAACATGCTGACGCCCATCGAGCTGATCAGGTCCACGGTGGACGGCATGGCCGCGCGCGGTTTCGGGCGCGTCGTCAACATCTCGTCGGCCGCGGTGAAGGCACCCATCGACATCCTGGGCCTGAGCAACGGCGCACGCTCGGGGCTAACCGGCTTTGTCGCCGGCCTGGCGCGGCAGCCCAAGTTGGCGTCCAGGAACGTCACGCTCAACAGCCTGCTGCCGGGGCCTTTTGACACAGATAGGCTGCGCGGCACGGCGGCCGCTGCTGCTGCCAAGGCCGGCAAGAGCGTCGAAGCGCTGCTGGATGAAAGGCGTCAGCAGAACCCGACGCGCCGCTTCGGCACCGCCGAAGAGTTTGGCGCCTGGTGCGCCTTTCTATGCAGCATGCATGCCGGCTACGTCACCGGGCAGAACCTGCTGCTGGACGGCGGCGCCTACCCCGGCACCTTCTGATCGGCAGTTGGGCAGTTGGGCAGTTGGGCAGTTGGGCATTTCGGCCGCTTTGCCGGTCCGGCGAGCCCGCGGCTTTTGCTGCTTTTGCACTGCCCTAGAAAACCAGCCGTCCGCCGTCCGCCACCACACCCAGATCGACGAAGCGCGAGCCGCTGCGGTCCGACCGGGACAACCGGATGCGGTAACCGCCGTAGTCCAGGTCGGACAGCGATTCCAGTGCGCTGACCAGTTGCGCGCGCGACGACGCGGCGTTGCTGCGCTTCAGACCGTCCACCAGCACGCGGCCGGCGATGTAGCCTTCCAGCACCGTGTAGTTGGCCTTCATGCCTGGTGCCGCCGTCTTCAGGTCGGCATGGAATTCGCGCTGGAACTTGAGGTGGTCTTTCTTGGGCTGCGGCAGCACCTGGATCATGATCAAGCCGCGGGCGTTGTCCTTCAGGTCTTCGACCACGCGGGGGCCTGAAAAAGAACTGGTCGCAAACTGCCCGCCATAACCACCGGCGCGCATGCCCTGCACGATCTTGACGATGGGTTTGGCGTTGCTGATGAACACCACCAGTTGCGGGTTGGCGGCCAGCAGCGCGGCCACCTGCGGGCTGAAGTCATCGGCGTTGCGGTTAAGGCCCACCACCGCTGCGGCCCTGAGCTTGTGGGCCGCCAGCGCGTCCTGCATGGACTTGAGGTTGGCGGGGCCTACGTCGTCCAGGTAGGCCAGCGCCACGCGGGTGTAGCCCAGCTGCGCCACGTGGCCAACGATCTTGGCCATCTCATCGGCATAGCCGGCGCGGGTGTGGAAGAGGTAGCTGCTGGTTGTGCTGCGGATGCCCATGTTGCCGGTGGCCGGCGACAGGATGGGCACGCGGGCCTGTTCGATGTAGGCCAGGCTGCCTTCGGTGCCGGCGCCGCTGGTGTAGCCGATGAGCGCCAGCACCTTGTCCACTTCAACGAGCTTCTTGGTATTGGCCAGCACGGCCTCACGCTTGCCACCGTCGTCGGCGGTCACCAGGCGCACGAGGCGGCCGCCGATGCCGCCATTGGCGTTGACACCGGCAAAGGCGGCTTCGATGCCGGCCTTCACGTCCTTGGCGTATTCGGCCTGGCCGCCCGTGAAGCCACCGCTCTGGCCGATGAGGATCGGGCCTTCGGAGGACTGGCCGCTGGCCGCAGTGGCAACCCACAGCAACGCGGCGCTGGCAGCCCTTGATAGCTGGCGGTGGTGAATCTGGAACATGTTTTTTCTCAAGGTGCAGCGTAGTGGTTGGGGATGGGTCCGGTGAGCGAGCCGAGGAAGGCGACGATGTCCGCGACGTCGGCGTCGGGCAGCTGGCGGCCCAGTTGCACATCGGCCATCACGCGCACGGCGGCGTCCAGCGTGGCCACCGAGCCATCGTGGAAATACGGCGCGGTCTTGCTTATGTTGCGCAACATCGGCACGCGGAAGACGTATCTGTCTTCTTCCTTCTTGGTGACGTTGAAGCGGCCGAGGTCAATGGTGGTGGAGCCGGTGGCCAGCCAGTAGTCCTTGACAAGGCCAAACTTCTGCAGTGAATTGCCACCCAGCAGCGCGCCGTTGTGGCAGCCGCTGCAACCGTTGGCGACAAACTTTTCAAGCCCCGCCAGTTGCTGGCGGCTGAGCGCGCTGTCGTCGCCCAGCAGGAAGGCGTCAAAGTTTGCGGGCGTGCGCAAGGTGCGCTGGTAAGCGGCCAGGGCCTTGGCGTAGTTGGCAGGCTGGACCGGGTCTGCGTCGCTGCTGAAGGCCCGCGCAAATGCGGCTTGGTAGCCAAAGTTGCGCAGCAAGGGTGCGATGGCGGCAGGCGACGGCATGCCCATCGATCCGCTGATGGAACGTTCTGCCTGCTGTGCGCCGTCGGCCCGGTCGCCATACCAACGCAGCACAGTCTGTTCTTGCGCCATGAACATGGGCTGCGAATGCAGCGTGGTGGCCTCTCCCTTGGCGTTGATGGACACCCGACGCGTGTCGGCGCTCCAGGCTTCGCGCGGGTGGCAACTGGCGCAAGCGGTCTTGCCGTCAAGGGACAGGCGGGTGTCCCAGAACAGCGCGCGCCCGAGTGCGGCGGCAGGTGCCGCAACTTCGGCCGCAGTGACTGCCGTCACGGTGCCGAAGACCGCTGCTGCGCGGGCGCGGATTTCGCCTGCTCCTGGGCTGGATGTGCTGTCGGTTGCACATCCCCAGAGGCTGCTGGCCAGGGCGACCACCAAAGTGGCCCACGCTGATTTCATTCGCTGCATGCGGGGTTGCTTTCTGTGTGCTGCTGAGTTGCAAGGAGACCATCCGGGCCGTCGGCCTCAGCCAAATTGCGAAGACCCGCCAGGCAGCATGCGCCGGCATTGACGACTGCGTGGTGAGGTGTCGCAAGCGATGGCGACCAAACGTATCGCGCACACGGCGGGCGCCGGGCCGGTCTGGCGGTCTGTCAGGCGCTGGCGGGCCTGCTGCGCATGCTGACCGCGATGCCGGCGCCGATGAGGCCGAAGGCCAGCGCGTGGTAAAGCCTCGGCGTGTCGCCCAGCAGCCAGGCGGACAAGCGCGCCGTGAAGAGCGGCGTCAGGTTGTTGAAGATGGCGGCCAGCGCCGGCCCGCCTTCGGCCACGCCCAGGCCCCAGCAGCGATAGGCCGCAATTGACGCCCCCAGCGACACCTACAGCAAAGCCGCAGCCAGGCCCCAGGTTCACTGGATGGGCTCGGCGCCCAGCGCCTGTTCACCGGCCGTGAATATCCCCGCCGCGCCGACGCCGAAGAGCGCCTGCACCAGCAGAAAGCCGGCCCAGTCCCAGTCGGGCCTTGCGGCGTCCCGCATGTGCGCTGGCGGCCGCGCCAGCAGCCAGCTGTAGAAGGCCCAGCCGATGACGGCCAGCAGGATGTAGCCGTCACCGGCTACGAAGTGCACCTGCATCAAGGTCTGCAGCGAACCGCGCCCCACCACCACGCCGACGCCGGCCAGCCCTAGCGCAGCGCCCAGCAGCTGCAGCGGTCTGGGCCTTTCGCCAAAGAACAGCGCACCCACGGCCAGCATCCACACCGGCATGCTCGCTGCCACCAGCGTGACGTTGAGCGGCGACGACGTGATCAGCGCCAGGTACTGCAGCGAATTGAAGGCGCCCACCCCCAGCACGCCCACCGCCAGCAGGTAGGGCCAGCGCTGCGTGATGCGCGACAACGGCAGCAGCGCGCGCCAGGCAAAGGGCAGCAGGATCAGCAGCGTGATGACCCAGCGCACAAAGTTCAGTGTCAACGGCGGGATCAACGCGGCGCCCGGCTGGCCGGCCTGCATGCCGCCGGCCAGCAGCCGCCCGACCACCGAGTTGCCCGCCCACAGCAGCGGCGGCAGCGTCATCAAGAGGGCCAGGCGCGGTGTCAGCTTCATGTCGCCAGAATGTGGCCGCAGTTCCAGCACTGCTCAAAGGGCCCGTCGATGATTTCCTGGCAGCCGGGGCAGGCCCAGCAGCGGTGCGGTGTGTGCTGCCAGTCATGCATTAGGGACTTGGCCCGGCCGTGCTGCGCGGCGTCATCGACCCAGACTTCGGGCAGGCTCTGGTCCATCGGGATCTCACCCGCGATGCCGCTGGCATAAGCGCGCTGCACGGTCGCACCAATGCCGACGCCGACGAGCATGTCCGCCCACAGCGTGGCGATGGCGAGGTTGGGGGCTTGCAGCAGTTTTTTCATGCGCTGGATAGGCCCTGAGGCCGGTTGCATTGTCGGTGCCCGAAGACGGCCGCCGCGCGCCGCGTTAACCTCGCGGCCCCTGTCCACAACACCGAGGCTCAAGCCATGTCCCGTGCCATCCAGGTCGCTGCCTTTGGCGGCCCCGAAAACCTGCACCTGGTGGACCTGCCGGTGGGCGAGCCCGCCGCGGGCGAGATCCGCATCCGCCACCACGCCTGCGGCCTGAACTACATCGACGTCTATCAGCGCACGGGCCTGTACCCGAGCCCGTTGCCTCTGACGCTGGGCATGGAAGGCGCCGGCATCGTCGAAGCCGTCGGTTCGGGTGTCACACACCTGCAGGTGGGCGACCGCGCCGCCTATGCCAGCAACCCGCCGGGCAGCTACAGCGAAGCGCGCGTGATGCCGGCGAAGAACGTCGTCAAGCTGCCCGACGGCATCGCCTTCGACACCGCAGCCGGCATGATGCTCAAGGGCCTGACGGCACAGTACCTGCTGAAGCGCACGCTGCCGGTGCAGGGTCTGCAGGCCGGTGACCACGTGCTCTTCCATGCCGCTGCGGGCGGTGTCGGCCTGATCGCCTGCCAGTGGGCCAAGGCGCTGGGGCTGCAACTCATCGGCACGGCCGGCAGCCCGGCCAAGTGCGAACTGGCGCGCGCGCATGGCGCTGCGCACGTCATCGACTACGCCAGGGAAGACTTTGTCGCGCGGGTGAAGGACATCACTGGCGGCCGTGGCGTCAAGGTGGTCTATGACTCGGTGGGCAAGGACACCTTCGAAGGCAGCCTGAACTGCCTGCAGCCCTTTGGCCTGATGGCCAGCTTTGGCAACGCGTCGGGCCCGGTAGCGCCTTTTGCGCCCGGCATCCTGGGCCCGAAGGGGTCGCTGTATGTGACCCGGCAGACGCTCTTCACGCACATCGCCACGCGTGAAGCCACGCAACAGATGGCGGACGACCTCTTTGCCGTGGTGGGCAGTGGCGCTGTCAAGATCCGCATCGACCAGCGCTACGCGCTGGCGGATGTGGCGCAGGCGCACCGCGACCTGGAAGCGCGCAAGACGACGGGGTCCACGGTGTTGATGCCGTGAAAGCAAAAGGGGCCCGGTGTCTGCACACCGGGCCCTTGCTGCTGGATGCCGTCAAGCCTTACTTCGGCCCACCGAATTTGTAGTCGGTCTTGGCCTTGGCGCGCAGCTCGTCCTGGAAGCCTTGCATCTTGATCTGCTCCAGGCGCTGCCTGAGCTGGCCCTTGACGTCTTCAAAGGAAGGGAAGGTGGCGTCACGGGTGTCGTCCAGCCGGATGATGTGGTAGCCGAACTGCGTCTTCACCGGCACTTCGGTCATCTCACCCTTTTTCAGCTTGGCCAGCGCTTCGCCAAATTCGGGCACGTAGCTGTCCGCCTTGGCGAAGTCGAGGTCGCCGCCATTGGCGCCGGAGCCCGGGTCCTTGCTGAGCTTCTTGGCCAGTTCGTCGAACTTGCCGCCAGCCTTTATTTGCACGATCAGCGCCTTGGCCTCGTCTTCCTTTTCCACCAGGATGTGGCGGGCACGGTATTCAACGCCGGTGGCCTGGGCGCGGAACTTGTCGTATTCGGCCTTGGCGGCTTCGTCGGTGACGGGGTTCTTCTTCTTGTAGTCCTCGAACAGTTCGCGGATCAGGATGCTCTGGCGCGCCAGTTCCATCTGCGCGCGGAAGTCGGCACCGGCGCCGATGCCGCGCTTGTCGGCTTCCTGCGCAAAGATCTCGCGCAGCACGACCTGGTCGCGTGCCTGTTGTTGCACTTCGGGCGTGACTTGCTGGCCACCGCGCTGGGCCTGGGCAATCAGCGTGTCAAGCCGGCCCTTGGGCACCGGCTTGCCGTTGACGATGGCAATGTTCTGCGCCATGGCGGCCAGCGGCAGCATCAGTGCAAGCAGGGCCGCGCGCGCGGCAAGGGTCTTCAGCTTCATGGGCAAGGGGGCTTTCAAGAGGCAGGATGACCAACCAAACTGGCTGGCCTGGGTGCCAAACGTTGCAGACGGCTGCGACGCTGACCGGGGCGCTGACCGCGGCGCCTGCCGTGGCGCTGAGTGTGGCAATGGGCTGGCTTTCAGACTTCGTCAGGCGCCTGGGCCACGATAGCCAGGGCATGGACGCCCTGTTCAGCCAAAGGACCCAAAGAATCATACACAAGACGGTGGCGTGCCACGCGGCTCAGCCCGGCAAAGCGCTGGCTGCGGATGCGCACCGTGAAATGCCGGCCTTCACGCGCACCGGCATGGCCGGCGTGCAGGTGGCTGTCGTCCTGCACGTCAATTTGCAAGGGCGCCAGGGCCGCCTGCAGGCGCGTCTGGATGTCGTCGGCGGTCATGTGTCTTTGGCAGGGTCTGCAGGCTTGAAGGCGATGGCGGCCGAATTGATGCAGAAGCGCTCGCCCGTGGGCTCCGGCCCGTCTTCGAAGACATGGCCCAGGTGGCTGCCGCAGCGGTTGCAGCGCACTTCCACCCGTACCATGCCGTGGGCGGTGTCGCGCACGCGTTCGACAACTTCGCTGTTGATCGGCTCCCAGTAGCTGGGCCAGCCGCAGTGGGCGTCGAACTTGGTGCTGCTTTCAAACAGTGGCGTGCCACAACCCACGCAGAGGTACTTGCCGTCTGCAAAGTGGTCCCAGTACTTGCCGCTGAAGGGTCTTTCAGTGGCGGCATGGCGGGCGACTTCGTACTGTTCACCGTCGAGCTGGGCGCGCCATTCGGTGTCGCTCTTCTTGACCGGGTAACGTGTGTCGTCGTGGTGGTGGGGCGCGGTCATGCTAGACGGGATGGGTGCGTTCGAGACCCCGATTGTCGCGGCACGGCGCCGGGCTGTCGGGATTGGGGTCATGCGGTCTCCTCCTGCAGACCTTTGCCCCCTGGGCAGGGTTGACCCGCGTACGGCTCCAGATTGTCCCGCCTGCGACAGCCGCTTCGGGGTAGTCCCCAAGCGCAAAGGCCATGCTCTTCCGCTACCTTCGCGCGGTTACTTTCATGCTCTAACGGAGACAGACAAATGCATTTCACTCACCGCTTGTTTGGTGTCACGGTGGCGGCATCGGCCGCCCTGGTGTCCGGCGTGGCCTTCGCGCAGGCGGGGCAGACGGTCAAGATCGCCTTCATCGACCCGTTGTCGGGTCCTTTCGCCAACGTCGGCCAGAACCAGCTCAAGAGCTGGCAGTTCATCGCCGAAGAATTCAACAAGAAGAACGCCGCTGGCGTGAAGTTCGAGTTCGTGTCCTTCGACAACAAGGGCTCGCCCCAGGAAAGCCTGAACAGCCTGAAGGCCGCCATCGACCAGGGCATCCGCTACGTGGTGCAGGGCAACGGTTCGGGCGCTGCGCTGGCGATCTCCGATGCCGTCTCGAAGCACAACGAACGCAACCCCGGCAAGGAAGTGGTGTACCTGAACTACGCCGCGGTCGATCCCGACCTGACCAACAGCCGGTGCTCGTTCTGGCACTTCCGCCTGGACGCCGACACCTCCATGAAGATGGAAGGCCTGACGAGCTTCATGAAGGACCAGCCCGACGTCAAGAAGGTTTACGTCATCGGCCAGAACTATTCGCACGGCGTGCAGGTTGAGAAGTACTTCCGCGAAGGCATCGCCCGCAAGCGGCCCGACGTGCAGGTCGTCGGCTCTGACCTGCACCCCATCGGCCAGGTCAAGGACTTCGCGCCCTACGTGGCCAAGATCAAGGCCAGCGGGGCTGATTCCGTGGTCACCGGCAACTGGGGCCAGGACTTGACGTTGCTGGTCAAGGCCGCCAAGGACGCGGGCCTGAACGCCAACTTCTATACCTACTACGCCGTCACCAGCGGCGTGCCGACGGCCATGGCCGCAGGCGTGGGCGGCAAGGTGCGCGTGGTGGCCATCGGGCACAACTCCTTGCCGGGCACCGCGGCACGGCTGCAGGACGCGTACAAGGCCAAGTTCAACGACGACTGGTACACGCTGCAGACGTACACCGGGCTGGCACTGCTGTCGGCCGGCATGGCCAAGGCCAAGACCACCGAGCCCGTGGCCGTGGCCAAGGCGATGAGCGGCATCCGCTTCCAGGGCCTGACCGGTGAGCTTGAGATGCGCAAGACCGACCACCAGCTGCAGCAGCCGCTGTACATCACCGAGTGGCGCAAGGCCGACGCCAAGAACAAGTACAGCGTCGAGAACACCGGCTTCAACTTCCAGGAAGTGCGCGCGATGCCATCCTACGTGTCCAGCACGCCAACGTCGTGCCAGATGAAGTCGCCTTCCTGATCCGGGTCTGATGCGCGGGGCAGCGCGGCTGCCGGTTCCACCGGCGCCGCGCTGTTTTCACGCTGGTTTGACATCGCCTTCGCGTTCCGCGGTCCAGACACTGGCTCTACCTTCCGATGGATGTTTCCTACTTCCTGATCTCGCTGCTCAACGGCTTGTCGGTAGGCCTGTTGCTGTTCATGCTGGCCTCGGGCCTGACGCTCATCTTCAGCATGATGGGGGTGCTGAATTTCGCGCACGCCAGCTTCTACATGGTGGGCGCCTACGTGGCTTACACCATCACCCAGGCCATCGGCTTCTGGTGGGGCCTGCTGCTGGCACCCCCCATCGTCGGACTGATGGGCGCTGCCTTCGAGCGCTACGCGCTACGCCGGGTGCACAAGTTCGGGCACGTGCCTGAACTCTTGATCACCTTTGGCCTGAGCTACCTGATCCTGGAACTGGTGGGCCTGATCTGGGGCCGGCAGGCGCTGAACTTCCTGCCGCCAGAGTCGCTTCAAGGGCCGCTCTTCACGGTGGTGCAGTTGCCCGAGGCGCTGCAGTTTGCGTGGGGATCGCCACCCGAAGTCTGCAAGACCGTGGCCGGCGCCATCTGCACGCAGTTTCCGTCCTTCCGCGCCTTCGGCATGGGCGTGGCGGTGCTGATGCTGGTGTCGGTGTGGCTGCTGCTGACGCGCACCCGCATAGGCCTTGTGATCCAGGCCGCACTGACGCACCCCGACGCGGTCGAAGCGCTGGGCCACAACGTGCCCCGGGTGTTGATGCTGGTCTTTGGCGGTGGCACCGCGCTGGCCGCGCTGGCCGGGGTGATAGGGGGTGCGCTGCGGGTGACTGAACCGTCGATGGCGCTGGCCGTCGGCGCGGTGGTCTTTGCGGTCATCGTGATCGGCGGCATGGGCTCGCTGGCCGGTGCCTTCGTCGCCAGCCTGGCGCTGGGGGTGATCGACAGTTTTGCAGTTGGCAGTGACAGTTCACTGGCCGACATCTTCAAGGCTGTCGGCCTGGGCATCACGCCAGATACTTTCGGCTACGTGGTCTGGAGCGTCAAGATGAGCCAGGTGGCGGCAATCCTGCCGTACCTGCTGCTGGTGCTGATCCTGATCTTCAGGCCCAAGGGCCTTTTCGGCACACGCGAGGGTTGATGACCGCATTGCAGCAAACCGGTTGGGCCGACCGCTTCCGGCACATCAACACCGGCCGCTGGATGGTCTGGGGAGGTTACGCCCTGGTCATGATCGCCGCGCCCCTGTTGTGGAAGAGCAGCCTGTCGCTGACCATGCTGACGCAGATGGGCATCTCCATCATCGCCTGCCTGGCCTTCAACATGCTGCTGGGGCAGGGCGGCATGCTCAGCTTCGGCCATGCCGTCTATTCGGGGCTGGGGTCCTTCTTCGCCATCCACGCGCTGAACATGGCCAGCAAGGGGCAGATCACCCTGCCAGTGAGCCTGGTGCCCCTGGTCGCAGGCGGCTTCGGCGCGCTGTTTGCGGTGCTGCTGGGTTTTGTCACCACCAAGAAAGCCGGCACGCCGTTTGCGATGATCACCCTGGGCGTGGGCGAACTCGTGGCCGCCATGGCGCTGATGTTCCCCGGCTTCTTTGGCGGCGAAGGCGGCATCACGGGCAACCGCGTGCAGGGGCAGCCTTTCCTGGGCATCACCTATGGGCCGCAGATCCAGCTCTACTACCTGATTGCGATCTACACCTTCATCTGCACGGCACTGATGTTCGCTTTCACCCGCACGCCGCTGGGTCGCATGCTCAATGCCGTGCGCGACAACCCCGAGCGCGTGGAATTCATTGGCTACAACACCCAGTTCGTGCGCTACTTCGCCTTCATCGCCAGCGGTTTCTTCATGGGCATTGCGGGCGGCCTGGCGGCGCTGAACTTCGAAATCGTCACCGCCGAAGTGGTCGGCGCCACACGCTCTGGTGCGTACCTGCTGTTCACCTTCCTCGGCGGCGCGGTCTTCTTCTTCGGGCCGATCATCGGCGCCGTGCTGCTGGTGCTGGCACTGGTGCTGCTGTCTGAATTGACGCAGGCCTGGCTGCTGTACCTGGGGCTCGTCTTCACCTTCATGGTGATGTTTGCGCCAGGCGGGATCAGCAGCCTGATCATGATGAACCTGCGTGTGGCGTCCTTCGGCAAGTTGCGGCCGCTGATCGGGTCGTACCTGGCGCTGGCCGGCACGGCGGCCACCGTGCTCCTGGGCGCGGCGGTGATGATCGAGATGGTCTATCACCTGCAGCTGAATGAAGCGCTGGGCCCGGTGATGAAGTTCATGGGTGCGTCGCTCAATGCCAAAGGTTTCGACACCTGGTTCGGCGCCTGCTTCGTGATGCTGGTGGGCCTGGTGATGTTCGAGATGGCGCGGCGCCAGTTCGTCAAGGAATGGGGGCGCACGCAGGAAGAAATCGAGCGCCTGATCAAGCAGCGCGAGGCGGCCACGTGAACCCGGCGGCAGAATTTGCGCTGGAACTGCGCGACGTGCGCAAGAGCTTCGGCAAGACCGAAATCATCCGCGGTGCCAGCCTGCAGGTGCGGCCGGGTGAGCGGGTGGCCGTCATCGGCCCCAACGGCGCGGGAAAGAGCACGCTCTTCAACCTGATCAGCGGGCGCTTCGGCAGCACGTCGGGCGACATCCTGCTGCACGGCGAAAAGCTCGACGGCTTGAAGCCCTACGAGATCAACCGCAAAGGCCTGGCGCGCAGCTTCCAGGTCAGCAACCTTTTCGTCCGCTTGAGCGTCTTCGAAAACCTGCGCTGCGCCGTGCTCTGGAGCCTGAACTACAAGTACTCTTTCTGGCGCTTCCTGGCTGACGCCAAGGACGCGAATGCCCGCGCCGAAGAAGTCATGCACATGATCAAGCTCGACAAGCGCCGCGACGTGCTCGCCATGAACCTGACCTACGCCGAACAGCGTGCGCTGGAGATCGGCATCACCATTGCCGGCGGCGCCAGCGTGATCCTGCTCGACGAGCCCACGGCCGGCATGAGCCGCAGCGAAACCGCGCGTTTCGTCAACCTCATCCGCGAGATCACGGTCGGCAAGACACTCTTGACGGTGGAACACGACATGGGGGTTGTGTTCGGCCTGGCCGACAAGATCGCGGTGCTGGTCTATGGAGAAGTCATCGCCTTCGACACGCCTGAAAAGGTGCGGGCCAATGACAGGGTTAAGGAGGCTTATCTGGGCAGTGTGCTGGCTGAAGCGCAGGCCGCTGAGGCGGGACACTGAAATGCTCACGCTCAAAGAAGTCCACGCCTACTACGGCAAGAGCCACGTCCTGCACGGCGTCAACTTCGACGTGCACGGGGGCGAGATCGTGGCCCTGCTGGGCCGCAACGGATCGGGCCGCAGCACCACAGTCAAGGCCATCATGGGCCTGGTGGACTGCGCCGGGTCCGTGCAGTTCAAGGGCCAGGAAGTGCTGGGCCAGAAAGCCTTCGAGATCGCGCACGCCGGCATCGGCTACGTGCCCGAAAACCGCGACATCTTCCCCACGCTGACGGTGCAGCAGAACCTGCTGCTGGGGCAGAAGGGCGGCAAGAAGAAAGGCAAGGACGGCCAGCGCTGGTCCTTCGACGACATGTACAAGATGTTCCCGCGGCTGAAGGAACGCCAGCACACCGAAGCCGGCGTGCTGAGCGGCGGTGAACAGCAGATGTTGACACTGTGCCGCACGCTCATGGGCGAGCCCGAGCTGATCATGATCGACGAGCCCACCGAAGGCCTGGCACCGAAGATCGTGGAGCTGGTGGCTGGTTACCTGCGCGAACTGAAACGCCGCGGCATCAGCGTGCTGCTGGTGGAGCAGAAGTTGACGATTGCGCTGGAAGTTGCCGACCGTTGCCTGGTGATGGGCCACGGCCAGATCGTCTTCGAAGGCACGCCGGCAGAGCTGCGCGCCAATGGCGATATTCGCAAGGAATGGCTGGAGGTCTGAGGCCTCTGGCCCGCCTCACTGCAGGGCGGTGATGTCACCGCAGGGACAACGAGCCGTCTCGCGGGCGCCCTAGAATCGAACGACCGTTCTTTTCCTCCAGTTTCTTTCCCCCCGACCCAAGGAGACGCCATGGGCGCCAAGTACGAAGTCCGCGGCAGCGTTGCCGTCATCACGCTGGACAACCCGCCGGTCAATGGCCTGGGTTATGACACCCGCACCGGCATCGCGTCGGGCATCGCGCAGGCGTCGGCCGATCCGGCCGTCGTTGCGGTCGTCATCACGGGGGGCGGCAGAGCCTTTTCCGGTGGCGCCGACATCAAGGAATTCGGCAGCCTGAAGGCGGTGGCTGAACCCAACCTGCTGAGCCTGATCAAGCTGCTGGAAGATTGCCAGAAGCCCGTGGTGGCCGCCATCAACGGCGTCTGCATGGGTGGCGGGCTTGAACTGGCGCTGGGCTGCCACTACCGCCTGGCCACGCCGGGTGTGGATGTCGCACTGCCGGAAGTGAAGATTGGCCTCATCCCCGGCGCCGGCGGCACGCAGCGCCTGCCGCGTGTGCTGGGCGTGGAGACAGCGCTCAATATCATCGTCAGCGGTGAGCCCGTGAAGAGCGACTTGCTGGCATCTTTGCCGGGCCAGAAACTTTTTGACCAGATCGTCGCTGAAGATCTGGTGGGCGCGGCCTGCGCCTTTGCCGGTGTCAAGGCCGCCGAGCACAAGGCCAGTGGCGTTTCGCTGCCGCGTGTGCGTGACCTGAAGGCCCGCCACGACAACGCCGATGCCTACTTCGGCTTTGCGCGCAACATGGTCAAGGGGATGGCCAAGAACTTCCCGGCGCCGGCCAAGTGCGTGGACGCAGTGGAAGCCAGCGTGAAGAAGAAGTTCGAAGACGGCATGATGGTCGAACGCGAAATCTTCATGGCGCTGATGCTCACCCCCGAATGCAAGGCGCTTCGCCATGCCTTCTTTGGCGAACGCGCCGCCAGCAAGATCCCCGACGTGCCGGAAGACACGCCACAGCGCCCGATCAAACAACTGGCCGTCATCGGCGCCGGCACCATGGGCGGCGGCATCAGCATGAACTTTCTCAACGCCGGCATTCCCGTCGTCATGCTGGAAATGAAGCAGGACGCGCTGGACCGCGGTGTGGCCACCATCCGCAAGAACTACGACAGCCAGGTGAAAAAGGGCAAGCTGAAGCAGGACAAACTCGACGCCCGCATGGCGCTGCTGACCACCACGCTGAACTACGCCGACATCGCGCAAGCCGACATGGTGATCGAGGCCGTGTTCGAAGAGATGGGCGTCAAGGAAAAGGTCTTCAAGACGCTGGACGAAGTGATGAAGCCCGGTGCCATCCTGGCCAGCAACACGAGCACGCTCGACCTGAACAAAATTGCGTCCTTCACCAAGCGCCCGCAGGACGTGATTGGCACCCACTTCTTCAGCCCCGCCAACGTCATGAAGCTGCTGGAGGTGGTGCGCGGCGAGAAGACCGCCAAGGACGTGCTGGCGACCGTGATGGCGCTGGGCAAGAAGATCAGGAAGACCAGTGTCGTCAGCGGCGTCTGCGACGGCTTCATCGGCAACCGCATGATCGAACAGTACAGCCGCCAGGCCGGCTTCCTGCTGGAAGAAGGCTGCACGCCGGTGCAGGTGGACAAGGCCGCTGAGAAGTTCGGATTCGCGATGGGCCCCTTCCGCATGGGCGACCTGGCCGGCAACGACATCGGCTGGGCCATCCGCAAGCGCCGCACGGAAGAAAAGCCCGGCATGCGCTACAGCAAGACGGCAGACCAGCTGTGCGAGCTGGGCCGCTTCGGCCAGAAGACGGGCGCCGGCTGGTACGACTACCAGGCTGGCAAGCGCGACGCCATACCGTCAAAGTTGGTGGAAGAGATGATCGCCAAGCACAGTGCCGACCTGGGCATTGCACCGCGCAAGATCAGCGACGAAGAAATCGTGCAGCGGCTCGTGTACTCACTCGTTAACGAAGCGGCCAAGATCCTGGAAGAGGGGATTGCGAGCAAGGCCAGCGACATCGACATGGTCTATCTCACCGGCTACGGCTTCCCGTTGCACCGCGGCGGGCCCATGTGCTATGCCGACAGCCAGGGCCTCTTCAACGTCGTGCAGACGATGAAGAAGTTTGCCGCCAACCCGCATGACGACGCCTCGTTCTGGCAGCCTGCGCCGCTGCTGGCCAAGCTGGCGGCCGAAGGCAAGAGCTTCACCTGACCATGGTGCGTCGGCTATTGCTGGCTGGGCTGGCTGGGCTGGCGCTGCTGCTCTTGTTGGCCGCCGTGCTGGTGGTCAACACGCTGCGCCAAGGGTCCCGCCAGGTGTCGGTGGCGGCGCTGCCGCCACTGGCCGTGGACAAGGCGGCAGTGGCCGATTCGATGGCCGTGGCGGTACGCGCCAGGACCGTCAGCGGCCTGCTCGACCCTGCGGGCACGGCCGCGGGCTTCGAGGCGCTGCACGCGCACCTGCGCAGCCGCTACCCCCTGGTGCACGCCACGCTGGAGCGTGAAGTGGTGGGCGTTCACAGCCTGCTCTTCACTTGGCGCGGCAGTGACGCCAGCGCCAAGCCCATCGCACTGCTGGCGCACCAGGACACGGTGCCAGTCGCGCCCGGCACCGAAGCGCTGTGGAAGAAGCCGCCCTTCGACGGCGTCGTGGAAGACGGCATGGTCTGGGGCCGCGGCACGCTGGACAACAAGAGCAACCTCATCACCCAACTGGAAGCGGTAGAAGCGCTCTTGAAGGCCGGCTTCAAGCCGCGGCGCACGGTTTACTTCGTGTTTGGCCATGACGAAGAAGTGGGCGGGCTGCAAGGCGCGGTGGCCATCGTTGCGCTCTTCAAGCAGCGCGGCGTGCAGCTGGACTTTGTGCTCGACGAAGGCCTGGCCGTCACCGAAGGCATCCTGCCCGGTGTCCACCAGCCGCTGGCCTTGATCGGCCTGGCCGAGAAGGGTTCGGTGTCCTTGAAGTTGGTGGCTCAGGCGCCTCCCGGCCACTCTTCCATGCCACCGGCAACGGGCCAGAGCGCAATCGGCATGCTCAGTGCCGCGCTGACGCGGCTGGACAACAAACCGCTGCCGGGCGGCATTCAAGGCGCTGCGGCTGATCTCTTCGCCGCCGTCGCGCCAGAGCTGCCCTTCGGCCAGCGGTTGGCCATGTCCAACCTGTGGCTGCTCCGGCCGGTGGTGGAAGGCATGCTCAACAAGAGCGCGGCCACCAACGCCATGATGCGCACGACCACGGCGCTGACCATCATCAACGCAGGCAACAAAGAAAACGTGCTGCCCGGGCGCGCCGAAGCGGTGGTGAACTTCCGCATCCTGCCAGGTGACACCATCGACTCGGTGACGGCCTACGTCAAGAGCGTGGTGGCCGACGAACGCATCGAAGTGACGCCGCTGGGGGCGGGCTTCAACCCTTCCAGCTTGTCGTCGCCCGGCGCGCAGGGTTACCGTCTCATCGAACGCACCATTCGCGAAGTCTTCCCCGACAGCATGGTGGCCCCCGGCCTGATGCTGGCCGCCTCCGACGCGCGCCATTTCCAGGCCGTGGCGGACCAGAGTTACCGCTTCATGCCCATCCGTTTCAAGTCGGCGGACCTGGCCCGCGTGCACGGCACCGACGAACGCATTTCCGCTGACCAGCTGGCCGACATGGTCCGCTTCTACCACCGGCTGCTTGAGCAGTCGGCCAAGTGACTTCGTGACTCTTCTTCAAGGACGCCTGCCATGACCCAAGCCGTCATCGTCTCCACCGCCCGCACCCCGCTCTGCAAGAGCTGGAAGGGTGCCTTCAACATGACCCACGGCGCCACACTGGGCGGCCACGCCGTCAAAGCCGCCGTTGAACGCGCCGGCATCGACACCGCCGAAGTGGACGACGTCATCATGGGATGCGCCACGCCCGAGGGCGCCACCGGCAGCAACATCGCGCGCCAAGTGGCGTTGCGCGCGGGGCTGCCCGTCACGACCAGCGGCGTCACTGTGAATCGCTTCTGCAGCAGTGGCCTGCAGACCATCGCGATGGCGGCGCAACGCATCATTGCCGGCGAAGGCGACATCTACGTCGGCGGCGGTGTCGAAAGCATCAGCTGCGTCCAGAACGAAGCCAATTCGCACATGATCGCCGACCCCTGGCTCGTCAAGAACAAGCCCGAGATCTACTGGAACATGTTGCAGACCGCCGAGCAGGTGGCCAAGCGCTACAAGATCAGCCGCGAACGCATGGACCACTATGGCGCTGGCAGCCAGCAGCGTGCTGCCGCCGCGCTGGAAGCGGGGCTGTTCAAGGACGAGATTGCCGCCATCACGGTGACGATGGGTGTGGCCGACCCGGTGCTGGGCCTGCGCAGCAAGGAAGTGACCGTCGCCAATGACGAAGGCATCCGCGCCGGCACCACCTATGAAGGCATCTGCAACCTGCGCTCGGCGCTGCCGGGCGGCCTCATCAGCGCCGGCAACGCGAGCCAGTTTTCTGACGGCGGCGGCGCCTGCGTGGTGATGAACGAGAGCGTCGCGCAGCGCAAGGGCTTGAAGCCCCTGGGCCGCTTCCTCGGCTTTGCCGTCGCCGGCTGCGAGCCCGACGAGATGGGCATCGGCCCCGTCTTCGCGGTGCCGAAGGTGCTCAAGCGCCTGGGCCTGACGGTGGCCGACATCGACCTCTGGGAACTTAACGAAGCCTTCGCCGTGCAGGTGCTGTACTGCGCCGACACGCTGGGCATTCCGATGGACCGGCTCAACGTCAATGGCGGCGCCATTGCCGTCGGCCACCCCTACGGCGTCAGCGGCCAGCGCCTGACGGGCCACGCGCTCATCGAAGGCAAGCGGCGCGGCGCCAAACGGGTGTGCGTGACGATGTGCATCGGCGGCGGCATGGGCGCGGCGGGGATCTTCGAGGTCTTGTGAAGCGCGGCCTCTGCGCTGCCCTGCTGCTGGCAGGCAGCGCCCTGGCGGCTGAGCAGCCGAAAGAGACCCGGGGCGAGCGCGGCGCCTTGTCTTCGGTGCATGCCGCCATCGCGCTGCAAGACTGCGCAGCTGCGGTGGCCCGGCTCAACGAAGGCCTGACGCGCCAGTACACCGGCATCTTCCTGATGGCCGGCCTGATGTACGAAGAGGGCATCTGCCTGAAACCCAATTGGGAGCGGGCCGAAAGCCTGTACCTGCGTGCGCACGCGGCCGGCCACCGCGCCGGGGTGTTGCGGCTGGTCGCCGGCCATGCCCGCAACAACCGTGACCCTGCCGCAGCACTGTGGTGGGCGCAGCAAGGCAAGAGTGCCGTGATCCCGCCGCCTTGTCGCGTGCCCGAGTCGGATCGGAACGACCCCGACCGCTTTGTCGCGGCCTTGCGGGCCTGGCCTGCTGGCCAGATGCAGGCCTGCGTCTATACCGCGGGGGTGATGGCGATGGTGACGGGTGACACCGAGTACCCCAGCACCGCGCTGCACTTCAGCATCGCCGGTCAGGTGGAGATGACTTTCGAGCCGGCCAAGGGCGCCATCGTCTGGCGCACGCTCAACATCGAAGCGGGGCAGATGGTGGGCGTGGTCAGCGCTGACGCGCTTCTCGACCGTAACAGCCGGCGCGTCCAGCAGTCGCTGGAAATCTACTTGCGGAACGAAGGCGCGCGCGTGCTGCGCCTCTTTGAACGCCCAGCCGGCGTGCCCGCCGATTGGCGGCTGACGACTGTCTTTTCCTTTCAACTCGAATGAGCCCATGGCTTCCACCCTGCGCACGCCGGACGACCGTTTTGCAGCGACGCCGGGCTTCGCCTGGGCGCCGCACTACCTGGACCACAAGGGCCAGCGTGTGCACTTCATCGACGAAGGTGCGCGCGACGCATCCGTCACCGCGCTGTGCCTGCACGGCAACCCGAGCTGGAGCTACCTGTACCGGCACATGATCCCGGTCTTCACGGCGGCGGGCCTGCGCGTGGTGGCACCAGACCTGATCGGCTTCGGCCGCAGCGACAAGCCGCTGGAAGAGTCGGCGCACAGCTTCGACTTTCACCGCGACATGCTGCTGTCGTTCATCGAGCAACTCGACTTGAAGAACATCCTGCTGGTGTGCCAGGACTGGGGCGGCCTCTTCGGTCTGACCTTGCCGATGGCCATGCCGGAGCGATTCACGCGGCTGCTGGTCATGAACACGGGCCTGGGCATGGGCGACCTGACCGACGGCTTCCGCCAGTGGCGCAGCTATTCCAACAGCCAGCCCGACATGGCCGTCGGCAAACTCTTCAAACGCGGAAAGCCTGCGCTGAGCGACGCCGAAATGGCGGCCTACGACGCGCCGTTTCCGGACGCCACCTACAAGGCAGCCTTGCGCGCCTTTCCAAACCTGGTGCCGGACGGTGCAGAAGCACCCGGCGCAGCCCTGAGCCGCGAAGCCGCCGCCTTCTGGCGCGACCGCTGGCAGGGCGACAGTTTCATGGCCATCGGCATGCAAGACCCGGTGCTGGGCCCGCCGGCCATGCGGGCGCTGCACAAGATCATCCGCAATTGCCCGCCGCCACTGGAGGTGCCCGAAGGCGGCCACTTCGTGCAGGAATGGGGCGCGCCGATTGCGGGCGCCGCACTGGCGCATTTCAATCTCAAGAGCGACTGAAGAAAGTGCGAAGAGGACGCCATGCGACAGACCCTGGACTTTCTGCTGCACGACTGGCTGGGCGTCACCGCGCTGCTGTCGCGAGAGCGTTTTGCCGACCATTCGGCAGAGACCTTCTCGCAGGTGCTGGACACCTGTGAACGCATCGCCCGCGAGAAATTCGCGCCCTTCAACCGGCTGTGCGACACGCAGGAGCCCCACTTCGACGGCGTGAAGGTGCATCTGCCGCAAGCCACGCACGACGCTTGCGCGGCCTATGTCGGGTCCGGCATGCTGGCGGCGGCGCAGGACTATGAATGGGGCGGCATGCAGCTGCCCTGTGCCATCGAAATGGCGGCCAACGCCTTCTTCAGCAAGGCCAGTGTCTCGCTGGGTGGTTACGCCATGCTCACCAGCGGCAATGCCAACCTGCTGATGGCGCATGGCACGCCGTTGCAGCGCGAGGTCTTTGCCAAGAACGAATTTGCCGGCCGCTGGTTTGGCACCATGTGCCTGAGTGAACCGCAAGCCGGCTCGTCCTTGAGCGACGTCGCCACGCGCGCCGTGCCGGACGGTGAAGGCTCTGAAGACGACCCTTTGGGCCCACGCTATCGGTTGCGCGGCAACAAGATGTGGATCAGCGCGGGTGAACACGAGATCACCGAGAACATCGTGCACCTGGTGCTGGCCAAGATACCGGATGCCGACGGCAAGCTGCTGCCGGGCACCAAGGGCATCTCGCTCTTCATCGTGCCGAAGAAGCTGGTGAATGAACGTGCCGAGCTGACAGGGGAGCGCAACGACGTCGCGCTGGCGGGGTTGAACCACAAGCTGGGCTACCGCGGCACCACCAACACGCTGCTCAATTTTGGCGAAGGGAAGTTTCCGGTGCGCGGTGGGTCAGGCGGGGGATTGGATGGTGCCGGTTCCGGCGCCATCGGCTACCGCGTCGGCCAGCCCGGTGAAGGCCTGCGCTGCATGTTCCACATGATGAACGAAGCGCGCATCGGCGTCGGCCTGGGCGCCGTGATGCTGGGTTATGCGGGCTACGAATGCAGCCTGGACTACGCGCGCCAGCGGCCGCAGGGCCGGCCGATTCAGCCCGCCGGCAATGGCAAGGACGCGACCCAGCCGCAGGTGCCGCTGATCCAGCACACCGACATCAAGCGCATGCTGCTGGCGCAGAAGTCGTATGTCGAAGGCGGCCTGGCGCTGGCGCTGTACTGCGCGCGGCTGGTGGATGAACTGCACACCGCCGACGAGGCGGCTGCGCGTGAAGCCGGCCTGCTGCTGGAGATGCTGACGCCCATCGCCAAGAGCTGGCCCAGCGAATGGTGCCTGGAGGCCAATTCGCTGGCGATCCAGGTGCTGGGCGGCTACGGCTACACACGCGACTTTCCGGTCGAACAGTACTGGCGCGACAACCGCCTGAACATGATCCACGAAGGCACCCACGGCATCCAGGGCCTGGACCTGCTGGGCCGCAAGGTGGTGATGCAGGGCGGGGCCGGCCTGCGGCTGCTGGGAGCGTGCTTGCTGGCCACGGTGGAGCGTGCGGGACTGCATCAAGGCTCGGCAGGTCTTTCGCAGCCGGCCGATCAGCTGGCGGCGGCCTGGCAGCGCCTGCTGGATGCCACGCAGTCGGCCTGGTCCACCGGCGTGCCCGAAGAAGCGCTGGCCAACGCCACGCCGTACCTGCAGGCTTTTGGCCATGTGGTGCTGGCCTGGCTGTGGTTGGATGTGGCCACAAGGGCGGCTCCGGACACGGTGGCCGAAGATTCAGCCAGCGTCTTCAAAGCAGGCAAACTCGCGGCCATGCGTTACTTCTTCGCTTTTGAGTTGCCCAAGATCGACGCCTGGCTGGCGGTGGTGGGCCAGCGTGAATCGGTCTGCCGGCTGATGCATGACGGACAGTTCTGAGGATGGACGCCACGCGCATCAGCCGCATCGAAAAGTGGACCTGGATCCTGATCTACGGCGGCCTGTTGTCGCTGGGCCTGGGCCTCTTCGTGCTGCGCGGAAGCGACGCCAAGGGCATGGGTTGGACACTGGTGCTGGCCGGCGTCGCCGGCGTGGTGGCCGGCGTGATCCTGGTGGTGCTGCGGTCGAAAGTGCCGACAGTGCCCGGGGTTCCCAAGCCGCCCCACCTTCCCCAGTCTCCCCCGGAGTCCTGACTTGGCTGATCGTGAAATCAGGCGCCGCCCGCTGATGCTGGCCGCTGCCGCCTTGACCGCCGGTTGCGCGGGCCTGGCCGCTGCAGAACCCTTGCCGCCCATCGTCTTCGTGCACGGCAATGGCGACACCGCCGCGCTGTGGCTGACGACGCTGTGGCGCTTTGAATCCAACGGCTGGCCGCGTGCAAGGTTGCACGCCGTCCACCTGCCGTACCCACTGGCACGCGACAGTGACGACAAGCCGCAACCGGGCCGCACGTCCACCGCCGACTATCGCGCTTACCTGGCCGTCGAGATCGACCGCGTGCTGGCTGCCACCGGTGCCAGGCAGGTGGTGCTGTTCGCCAACTCGCGCGGCGGCAATCCCGTCCGCAGCTATGCGATGAACGGCGGCGCGGCGAAGGTGTCGCACGCCATCCTGGGTGGCACGCCCAACCACGGCGTGCGCTTTGATCCGGTCAACAACCCGAGCAACGAATTCAACGGCGCCGGGCCCTTCCTGCAAGCGCTCAACAACCAGGGCGCAGCAGGCGTGGAAGTCACACCCGGGCCGCGCTGGATGACGATTCGTTCCGACAACAACGACAAGTTCGCGCAACCCGAAGGCACCTGGATCGGCGCCCCTGGCAAGGCCGCGGGCGTGAATGTCGATGGGCCCGAACTGCGCGGTGCGCTCAACGCCGTGCTGCCGGGCGTGGACCACCGTGAGACTTCGTTCGGCCCCCAGGCCTTCGCCGCCGCCTTCCAGTTCATCACCGGCCGCGCGCCAGACACCACGGGCTTCAAGCCTGAAGCGCGTGTCACGCTAAGCGGCCAAGTGAGCGGCCTCGGTCTGGACAACGACCCCACGCGCGGCGTCTTCGTTAACAACCTGCCTTTGGCCGGCGCCGTGGTGGAAGTCTTTGCCACCGACCCCGCCAGCGGCGAACGCCTTGGCCCCGCGCGCTGGCAAGGCACCGTGGGTGCGGACGGGCGCTGGGGCCCCTTCAACGCCGACAGCAGCGCGCCGCATGAGTTTGTCATTGCCGCGCCAGGCTATGCGGTGACGCACATCTACCGCACGCCTTTTCCGTGCTCGTCCAGCATCGTCAACCTGCGTGCAGACCGCCTGCTGGACGCCGACAAGGCCGCAGGCGCGGTGCTGACCTTTACCCGCCCGCGCGGCTACTTCAGCCTGCCGCGCGACCGCGTGGTGTTTGACGGCGTCGAGCCCGCGCCCGGCATCCCGCGCGGCGTTGCCGGGTTGGCGGCGTCGAAGATCAAGTTGCCCGCCGGGCCGCCGCGCGCGGTGGTGGGCGAATTCAACGGCGAACGCATCGTTGCGCGCAGCTGGCCAGCGGCCGACAACCATGTCGTGCTGCTGGAGCTGCACTGACCCATTCACTGAAAACAGGAGACCCGCATGAGCACACCGATCCAGAAACTATTCGACCTGACGGGCCAGACCGCACTCGTCACTGGCGGCTCACGCGGGCTGGGCCTGCAGATGGCCGAAGCCTTGGGCGAAGCCGGTGCCAAGGTCATGCTCACGTCGCGCAAGGCCGCCGACCTGGAAGAAGCCATCTCCCACCTGGGGGCCAAGGGCATCGACGCGCGCTGGATCGCAGCCGACGCCAGCAAGCCCGAAGACGTGCAGCGGGTCGTCAACGAGACGATGCAGCGCCTGGGCCGTATTGACATCCTGATCAACAACGCCGGCGCCACCTGGGGCGCCCCGGCCGAGGACTATCCGCTCGAGGCCTGGGACAAGGTGATGAACCTCAACATCCGCAGCCTCTTCATGTTTGCGCAGGCAGTGGCCAAGGCCAGCATGATCCCCAACAAACACGGCCGCATCATCAACATCGCCAGCATCGCCGGGCTGGGCGGCAGCATGGACGTGAAGTTCATCGCCTACGGCACCAGCAAGGGCGCGGCCGTCAACTTCACGCGCACGCTGGCGGCGGAATGGGGCGCCTACGGCATCACCGTCAACGCGCTGGCACCGGGCTTCTTCCCCAGCAAGATGACCCAGGGCGTGCTGGACCACTTTGGCGCCGAACACCTGGCCAAGGCGGCACCGCTGAAGCGCCTGGGTGACGACGACGACCTGAAGGGCGCGGTGCTGCTGTTTGCCAGCGCGGCCGGCAAGCACATCACCGGCCAGATCCTGGCGGTGGACGGTGGCGTCAGCTCGGTGCATGGCGGATGAAACCCGGGCAGCTGAAGTTTCCGCTGAGCATCCCTTTCGTTGAAGAACTGGGGCTGGAGCTCTGGGGCTTTGGCGACGGCAAGGCCGAGTTGCGAGTGGACCTTGAACAGGCGCACCTGAACAGCTGGGAAGTGGCGCACGGCGGCGTGCTGATGACGATGCTGGACGTGGCCATGGCCCATGCCGCGCGCAGCAACAGCACCCATTCGCCACATGACGCACCGGGTGTCGCCACGGTGGAGATGAAGACCAGCTTCATGCGCCCCGCCGAAGGCCAGTTGCGCGCCCTGGGCACCCTGTTGCACAAGACCACCACGATGGCCTTCACCGAAGGCAGTGTCTTCAATGAGGCCGGTCAGCTGTGCGCGCACGCCACCGCCACCTTCAAGTTCCTGCGCGCACTGCCCACCACCGGGCGCCACGCCAAGCCCCTGCAGCACAACCCGACCGACAAGGACATCGCATGAAAAACCAACGCATCGTGCTTGCCGCGCGCCCCGCCGGCGTTGCCGGCATTGAACACTTCCGCCTGGAAACCGTGGACGCGCCGGCCGTGCCGGATGGCCACGTCCTGGTGCGCGTGCACTACCTGAGCCTGGACCCGTACATGCGCATGCGCATGAACGACGGCAAGAGCTACGCCGCGCCGGCTGAAGTGGGTGCGGTGATGGTGGGCGGCACGGTGGGCGAGGTGCTGGAATCGCGTCACGAGGCTTATGCCGTGGGCGACAAGGTCGTGTGCGGCGGCGGCTGGCAGGAGGTGGCGGTGCTGGATGCGCGCCTGCCTGGGGTCATCCGCAAGGTGGATGCCACGCACATTCCTTTGCAAGCATTCCTGGGTGCGGTCGGCATGCCGGGTGTCACAGCCTGGGTGGGCCTGAACCACATCATCGACGCCAAAGCCGGCGAGACCATCGTCGTCGATGCCGCCAGCGGCGCGGTGGGCGGCACCGTCGGCCAGTTGGCCAAGGCCAAGGGCTGCCGCATCGTCGGCCTGGCGGGGGGTGCCGACAAGTGTGCTTATGTCGTCGATGAACTGGGCTTCGATGCCTGCATCGACTACAAGGCGCACCGCGACTTTGTTTCGCTTGCCGCAGCGCTGGACGTGGCCGCACCGCAGGGCGTGGATGGCCTCTTTGAGAACGTCGGTGGCCTGATCCTGGACGTGGTGCTGTCGCGCATGAACGCCTTTGGCCGCGTGGCGCTGTGCGGCATGATTTCAGGCTACGACGGCGAGCCGATGGCGATCCACAACGCGCGGCTGCTCTTGACGCAACGGCTGAAGCTGCAGGGTTTCATCGTCAGTGAACACATGCCGCTCTGGCCAGCGGCATTGAAGGAACTGGGCGGCATGGTGGCCAGCGGGCAGCTCAAGTACCGCGAGACCGTGGCGCAGGGCATTGCGGCCGCGCCCGAGGCTTTCCTGGGCTTGCTCAAGGGCAAGAACTTCGGCAAGCAGCTGGTCAAGCTGGTGTGAACTGGTTGTGGCGCCGCTTCGGCGATCTGGGCGTGGACAACCTCTACGACGCCCTGGCACTGCGCTGCCGGGTGTTCATCCTGGAGCAGGGCCCGTACCTCGACCCGGACGGCGTTGATCGCCATAGCTGGCACTTGTTGGGCCGCGATGCGCAGGGCGCGCTGCAGGCCTACCTGCGTGTCGTGGACCCAGGTGTGAAGTACGAAGAGCCGTCGATCGGCCGCGTCATCACGGCGCCTGAATCACGGGGAACGGGTCTGGGCCGAGTGCTGTTCAGCGAAGGCGTGGTGCGCTGCGCGGCAGCGTGGCCGGGGCAAGGCATCCGCATCAGCGCACAGGCGCATCTGGAACGCTTCTATGGCAGGTATGGCTTTGAGCGCGTGGGTGAAAGTTATTTCGAAGACAACATCCCACACCTGGAGATGGTGAAAGGCTTGAAATCAGCATGAACACCCACGAGGTCTTCAACCAGAGCGAGCCGCTGGCGGGCGTCAACCTGTTCCTGGCCAACCGACCGCTGCGCGACGCGCTGGCCTTGCATGCGCCGGGGCTGCCGACCGCGCGCTTGGCTGCGCTGGGCGCTGAAGTCGGCTCGGCCGAGATGCAGTTGCACGCGCGCCTGGCCAACACGCACACGCCGGTGCTGCACACGCATGACCGCGTCGGCAGGCGCATCGACGAGGTGGAATTCCACCCCAGCTACCACGCGCTGCTCGGCCGCGCTTTGCACCATGGCTTGCACGGCACGCCATGGGCGGCAGGACAGCATGCTCACGTCGAACGCGCGGCCGCCTTCATGCTCTTCACCGAAGCAGAACCGTCGGTGCTGTGCCCCGTGTCGATGAGCTACGCCGTCATGCCCGCGCTGCGCGCCAACGCCGCCCTGCATGCCGCGTGGGGGCCGAAGCTGGCGGCCACGGACTACGACGCGCGCTTTCTGCCGATGCCGCAGAAGTCGGCCGTCACCATGGGCATGGGGATGACGGAAAAGCAGGGCGGCTCGGACGTGCGCGCCAACACCACGCGCGCCGAGCCTGACGGCACGGATGCCTGGGGCCAGCGCTACCGCCTGACAGGCCACAAGTGGTTCTTTTCGGCGCCGATGTGCGACGCCTTCCTGGTGCTGGCGCAGACCGCGGCCGGCATCAGCTGCTTCTTCCTGCCACGCTGGTTGCCGGACGGGGCCCTCAATGCCATCCACATCCAGCGCCTCAAGCACAAGCTGGGCAACCAGGCCAACGCCAGTTCAGAAGTCGAATTCCACGGCGCCAGCGCCTGGCTGATCGGCGAGGCCGGCCGCGGCGTGCCGCAGATATTGGCGATGGGCGCGCTGACGCGGCTGGACTGCGCCCTGGGCACCGCCGGCCTGATGCGCCAGGCGCTGTCATTGGCGCTGCACCACACGGCACAGCGCCAGGCCTTCGGCAAGGTGCTGATCGACCAGCCTCTGATGAAGAACGTGCTGGCCGACCTGGCGCTGGAAAGCGAAGCCGCGACGGTACTCGCGCTGCGCCTGGCGGTGGCGGTGGACCGCAGCGAGAGCGGGGCCGATGCCCATGAAACCGTCATGCGCCGCCTGCTCACGCCCGTGGCCAAATTCTGGGTCTGCAAGCGCGGCAGCGCCTTCGCGCAAGAGGCGATGGAATGCCTGGGCGGCAACGGCTATGTGGAGGCGCAAGGCGCTGGCGTGATGGCGCGCATCTACCGCGAGATGCCGCTCAACAGCATCTGGGAAGGTGCGGGCAACATCATGGCGCTGGACCTGCTGCGTGCTTTGCGCGGTGCCGATGTGGCGGCCGCCATCGAGCGCGAATGTGCGCCGGCACGCGGCGCTCATGCTGATTTTGACCGTGCGCTTTCTCGCGTGCTGCTGCAGGTGGACGGTGTCACGCCCGAAGCACAGGCCCGCCGCCTGGCGCGCGACGTGGCGCTGCTGCTGCAAGCCGCGCTGCTGTTCCGCCAGTCGCCGCCTGCCGTGTTTGCCGCCTTCTGCGACAGCCGGCTGGCTGATGCCTGCGAAGTCTTCGGCCTGGTGGGCGCTGCACACGATCTTGACACCCTCATTTCAAGGGCCATGCCCACGGAAACACCATGACCAGTGCCCACGGCGAACTCATCCTGCACCACTACGACGGCTCGCCTTTCGCTGAAAAGCTGCGCCTGATCTTCGGCTTCAAGGGCCTGGCGTGGCGGTCGGTGAAGATCCCCGTCATCCTGCCCAAGCCCGACGTGGTGGCGCTCACCGGCGGCTACCGCAAGACGCCCATCGTGCAGGTGGGGGCGGACGTCTATTGCGATACGGCGCTGATTGCCAGGTTGATTGAACAGCAGGCGCCTACGCCCACGCTGTACCCGGCCAGCGCGCCGCTGGCGCCGCTCTTGGCGCAGTGGGCCGACAGCACACTCTTCTGGACCGTCATCCCCTTCGCCATGCAGCCGGACGGCGCGGCGCACATCTTCAAGGGCGTGCCGCCCGAAGTGATGAAGAGCTTCGCCGCCGACCGCGCGCCCTTCACCGCCGGCATGAAGCGCCAGACCGCTGCCGACGCCACCGCCAACCTCGGCCACTACCTGGCTGCGCTGGATACACAGCTGGCCGACGGCCGGCCGTGGCTGATGGGGCCAGAGGCCAGCATCGCCGACTTCTCGGTCGCGCAGTGCGCATGGTACGTGCGGCGCGCCGGGCCGATGGCCGATGTCTTCTTCGCCCACGCGCACTTCAGTGCCTGGCTGGACCGTGTGCTGGCGCTGGGCCACGGCAGCCCCGAGCGCATGGACAGCGATGAAGCGCTGCAGCTTGCAGCCACTGCCAAGTCGCACGCCGCTTGCAGCGTGGCGCCGGGCCTGGGCTTTGAAGCCGGGCAGGCCGTCACCGTCACGCCCACCGACTATGGGCAAGACCCGGTGGCCGGCACGCTGGTCGGACTGTCTAACGACGAAGTGGTGGTCCGCCGCGTTGACGCACGGGCCAGCACCGTGCACGTGCACTTCCCGCGCGCTGGATTCCAGATCAAACAGGAGCAAGCATGAGTCATCTGCAGGGCGGTATTGCCGTCATCACGGGCGCGGCTTCGGGCTTCGGCCTGGAGAGCAGCCGCATCGCTGCACGGCTGGGCATGAAAGTCGTCATGGCCGACGTGCAAGCGGACGCGCTGGCCACCGCGCAGAAAGAGATCGAAGGCCTGGGTGCGCAGGTGTTGCCGTTCAGGCTGGACGTGTCCAAGGCTGCCGAAGTCGAAGCCCTGGCCGCCGCCACGCTGCAGCGCTTTGGCACGCCCAACTTCGTCTTCAACAATGCCGGCGTCGGCGCCGGTGGGCTGATCTGGGAACACACGCTGAAGGACTGGGAATGGGTCATCGGCGTCAACCTGATGGGCGTGGCGCATGGTCTGCGTGTCTTCACGCCGTTGATGCTGGCGGCAGCCGCCAAGGACCCGGGCTGGCGCGGCGACATCGTCAACACCGCCAGCATGGCGGGCTTGCTCAATGCCCCCAACATGGGCGTGTACAACGTCAGCAAACACGCCGTGGTGGCGATGAGCGAGACGCTCTATCAAGACCTGGCGCTGGTGACCGAGCAGGTCCACGCCCACGTGCTGTGCCCCTTCTTCGTGCCCACCGGCATCCACCAGAGTGAACGCAACCGCCCGGCCGACAAGGCCGCAGCGGCCCCCACGCGCAGCCAGCTCATCGCCCAGGCCATGAGCGACCAGGCGGTGACCAAGGGCAAGATCAGCGCGGCGCAGGTGGCGCAGTTTGTGTTTGACGCCTGCGCGCAAAACCACTTCTACATCTACAGCCACCCGAAGAGCCTGGCCAGCGTGCAGGTGCGGCTGGAAGACATCATGACCCCGCGCAACCCCACCGACCCCTTTGCCGGCAAGCCCGAACTCGGCGTGAAGCTGCGCGCCGACCTGAAAGGCAGTTGAGCGATCGCTACCGAGACGCCAGCAGAGACTGCAGCGCCCGCACCGCCCGCAGCGTCCGCAGCAAGCGACAAAGCAAACGACCAAGCGGGCGGCCCCTGGGGCCTGCCCAACTTTCGCTGGCTGTGGACCGGCATGTGCGTGTCCACGTTGGGTTCTCACGCGGCCGACATCGTGTACCCGTTGTTGGTGCTGGCGCTGACCGGGTCGCCAGAAATCGTGGGTTGGGTTACGGCGCTGCGCGTCACGCCTTTCGTGCTGCTGTGCTTGCCGGTGGGTGCGATGGTGGACCGCTGGGACCGCCGTCGCGTGATGCTGGTGTGCGACATCGGGCGCTTCTTTGTCGTCGGCAGCCTGCCGCTCGCGTTCCTCCTGGACGAACCCCGGCTGGCCCACATCATCACCGTGGCCGTGGTCGAAGGCACGCTGATGGTCTTCTACAACCTGGCCGAAGTGGCGGCGCTGCCGCGCGTGGTGCCGCGCCCGATGTTGCCGCAGGCCAGTGCCATCAACCAGGCCGGCTTTGCAGCCGCCGGCATTGCCGGGCCTGCCATCGGCACCAGCCTGTTCCAGTTCAGCCGCGCCTTGCCGTTTGCGGTGGACGCGCTGAGCTACGCCGTGTCGGCCTTCACCTTGTGGCGATTGAAGGGCGACTTCTCGGCCGTGCCCGAGTCTTTGAGTGCCACCGCCCCGCGCAACCTGCGGGCTGAAGTGATGCAGGGCTTGCGCTGGCTGTGGCAAGAGAAGATCGTGCGCCAGATGGCGCTGCTGACCGGCAGCATGAATTTCGTCGAATCTGCGGTGCCGCTGCTGCTGATCGTGATGGCGCAGCAGATGGGCGCGAGCGCAGCGCAGATCGGTCTGATCTTCAGCGCCGCCGGTGTCGGCGGCGTGCTGGGCGCCCTGGTGGGCGGGGGCATCCAGCGCCGCTTCAGCTTTGGCCAGGTCATCGTGACCACCACGGTGCTGATGGCGCTGCTGTTTCCGCTCTACGGCCTGAGCCCGGGCCTGTGGTGGCTGGCCCTGGTGCACGGCTTGATGTGCTTCCTGGGGCCGATCTACAACGTGGTGCAGTTCAGCCACCGCATCGCGCTCATTCCGCAGGGCCTGGAAGGGCGCGTCAACGCGGGCTATCGCTTCCTGGCCCACCTGCCCAGCCCGCTGGGCGCGGCGCTGTGCGGGGTGATGATCGAGCGCGCAGGGGCCGCCGTCACGGTGGCCTTTTTTGCCACCGTGTTTGGCGTGCTGGCGGTGGTGGCGGCGGCCTCACGCACCATTCGGCATACGCCAAGGTTGACGGGTCACTGACCCTGACACTGCGGCAGCCTCAGTGGACTTCAACAGGCCAGCGCCACGGCCTGCAACGGCCGCCGCGTCACACCGTCGGTGACGACGAAGACGACGCGCCGCGGGTGCTCGGGCACGCCGCGGCTCACACTCAACTGGCTGCTGCTGCCCTGCGCGGCGGCCCACGCCGGCACCGGTTTGTACAGGCGCACGACGTGGTCGTGGCGCAGCGTCTCGCCCGCGTTTTCACCGGCGCGCACCTTGCTCTCGTGCTGGTCTTCCAGCACCGCCCAGTAACCTGAGAGTTGAGCGGAGGTTTGAGTGGATGCGGCGCGCGTGCCCGCGACCTGCGCCGTCACGATGTCGCCGTCCCGCGTCAGTGTCAGGCTCACAGGCGACGCGCTGCTGTCGGGCAACCTCGGCCATGCCCGCCAGTCGCGACCGTTGGCCACCACCTGCGGCGTGTACACCTGCCGGCTGCCGGCAAGCTGCGCCAGCTCGTGTTGACGTGCGGTGAGTTCGACCGACGCAAAGCGGTCGGGCCAGCCCAGCCGGTCCCAGTAGTTGACGTGGAAGGCCAGCGCCAGCACATCGGGCTTGCCCTTCAGCGTGCTGAGCCACTTGTCCGCGGGCGGGCAGGAACTGCAGCCTTCCGAGGTGTAGAGCTCCACCACCGTGGGTGCGGTGGTGCTGCGGCTGGCCTGGCAGATGGGGGCCGCAGCGGCGGAGCCCAGCGACAGGCAGCACAGCAAGAGTGGCGGCAAGGGATTCATGGCAGCTCCTGCAAGGTGTGGCATGGCAACGGCGTGCAGTCGGCCCGCGCAGACAAAGCTTACGTCGGTTGCAGGTAAGCACCCATGCAGCTTCAGCGCGGCAACAGCAGGCCCTCGTGCTGGGCCACTCGCTCCAGCGCCCCTTCGAATAGCGCGCGCGACGCCGCCGCCACCTGCACCAGGTGCGCGTGCAGTGCGCCGTCTGCGGGGCTGCGCTGTTGGCAGTCGGCGCTGTAGGCCTCAAAGTGAGACAACTGCATCAAGAGTTCCGCCACGTGGCGCGGGCATTCGCAGGCGACGGTCGACGACAGCCCAGCGATGTCGGCCAGCACCGCGTCATCCCAGCGGCGTGGCGCAATCGGCTCCGCCTCGGCAGATGCCGCGCCTGCTGAAGCCACCGTCAGCCCGCGCAGCCACTGCCCCACCACCGCATCGGGCTGCGGTTCGCGCAACAGTTGCAAGCCCGCCTGCGCCAGTTGCGTGCACACCGCGTCGGCTGCAAAGCGGTAGAGCAGCGCTTTGGGCACGTCGGCAAAGGCCGGCGCCGCGGCATCGCACTGTGCCAGCCAGTCTGGGTGCAGACGTGGTTCGTGCACCAGCAGCAGGTCCACCGCTGTGTCGCCCACGGTGGCGGCCGCTTGCGCCATATCCGCGAAGGGCCCGGACCGGCGCACCGCCGGATGCCAGGCGTGCAGCAACGCCGGCCGTTGCAGCCGTGTGGTCAGGGCGGCGCCGACCAGCACCACATGGCAAGTGCGCGAAGTGGGGCGGGTGCGGGGGTCCGGGGGCGGGTCTGCGCTGAGGGCGTCTGCGGGCGGCGAGCGCAGTGCCGGCAGGGCACCGGCATGGGTGGCCGCCACCGCGTGAAGCTGCGCCATGTCCAGCGCTGCCAAACTGCCGATGGCGTGGCCCAGGTCGGTCAACTGCTTCAAGAGCGCGAGGCGCTGCACGTCGGCGGCGGAATACAGGCGCTGGCCGGTGGGCGACAGTGCAGGCCGGGCGACGGCGTAGCGGCGCTCCCAGACGCGCAGCGTCGCCACCGGCATGCGCACCATGCGCGCCACGGCGCCGCTGCGGTGGCGCGCCACGTCGGCATCGTCCAAGGGCTTGGCTCGGGGGCGTGCGGACATGGTTTGAATCTCTTGATGAAGCTGGGTTGATGCTGACATGACGCCGAATTGACGCCGAATTGACGCTGAAGTGTCGCGGATTATCACGCGACTCTCTACGGTCTTGCCAAGCATGAACTGTAATTGCATCGTTACTGGCTATCCTTCGCGGGGTCATGAATCACTTTGAACCCTCTGTGCAGAGCCCTGTCGTGGCCGTCGTGGGCGCCGGCGTGGCAGGCGCCAGTTGCGCCCGCGCGCTGCAAGACGCGGGCTGCACCGTGCGCGTGTTTGACAAGGCCCGCGGCCCCGGCGGCCGCCTGGCTACGCGCCGGGCGCTGTGGGTGGACGCCCAGGGGCAGGGTCGCAGCACCCGCTTTGACCACGGTGCGCCGGGCTTCGATGCCCACACGCCCGCGTTTCGCCACTTCACCGACGGCGCCTTGCGCGCCGGCTGGCTGACCGAATGGACGCCAGTGTCCGACCCCCGCGGTCATCAGCGTGACGGCAGCGGCGCCACGTTCATTCCGGTGCCGGACATGCCCACGTTTTGCCGCCACTTGCTGCAGGGCATCGATACGGCGTGGGCTCGCCCGGTGCAGGCGCTGCGGCCAGGCCGATCGACGGCGTCGGCAGGGTTGGCTGGGTCGGCACCGTCGGGTTGGGCGCTTCACGGTGCGGACGGTCTGCTCGGCGAAGGCTTTGACGCCGTCGTGCTGGCCATGCCATCGGCGCAGGCGGGGGAGTTGCTGGCCACCCACCAGCCGGCCTGGTCGCGGCACGCGGCACTGGCGCTGATGCAGCCGTGCTGGACTCTGATGGGCGTGAGCGCAAGGCCCTCGGCAGCCATTGACTGGGATGTATCGCGCCCACTCGCTGGCCCGCTTTGCACGGCCCAGCGCAATGAATCTCGCCCCGGCCGTGAAAGGCTGGACGGTGAAGTGCATTGGGTCCTGCACGCCCGCGCCGCCTGGAGCCGGCTGCACCTGGAACAGAGCGCCGACTGGATACAGGCGCAACTGCAGGCCGCCCTGGCCGACTGGCTGGGCACGCCACTGCAGTGGCACCACGCGGTCACACACCGGTGGCGTTATGCCATGCCGCAACCCAGCAGCAGCCACTCGGCGGGTCAGTGCTGGTGGGACCCGGCGTCGGGCATCGGCGTGTGCGGTGACTTTCTGGGCGGTGGTGGCAGCAGCAGCAGCAGCAGCGGGGTGGAGGCAGCCTGGTTGTCGGCACAAGCCTTGGCGGCACAAATGTTGGCCAGCGCGGCCGCTGCACACGTCGCCCTGCCCGGCACACCCGTGGAGGCTTGAGTGAACGCCGCACACGACAGCTTCCGCGGCATCAAGTCCACGCTGCCCAGCAAGCCCTGTGCAGTTTGTGGGCGCACCATGACCTGGCGCCGCACCTGGGCCAAGAACTGGGCTGAAGTAAAACACTGCAGCGACGCGTGTCGCCGCGCACGGGGCCGCGCACGGGTGCAGGGTGGCTGAGCTGCCCACCAACCTGCGCACTGAGCTGCGCACGGACCTGCGCACGGACCTGCGCACACTCGTCATCGTGCTGGGCGATCAGCTCGATCTGGACGCGGCGGCCTTTGACGGCTTTGACAGCGCGCAGGATAGCGTCTGGATGGCCGAGGTGCTGGAGGAGTCCACCCACGTGCTGTCCAGCAAACAGCGCACGGTGATGTTCCTGGCCGCCATGCGCCACTTTGCGCTGGCGCTGCACGGCGCCGGCCGGCCCTTGCGCTACACGCAGCTGAATGCCCCTGAAAACCGCGGCACGCTGGCCGCGCAACTGCAGGACGATATCGGCGCCCTGCGGCCGCAACAGCTGGTGATGACGTCGCCCGGCGACTGGCGTGTGCTGCAGTCGATCAAAGCCGCTGCGGCTGCAGCCGGCCTGCCGCTGGACGTGCGCGAGGACCGTCACTTCTACGGCAGCGTGCGTGAATTCGCGGCCCACGCCAAAGGCCGCAAAGCACTGCGCATGGAGTACTTCTACCGTGAACAGCGAAAGCGTCACGGCGTGCTGATGCAAGACGGCAAGCCGATGGGCGGGCAGTGGAACTTCGACGCCGACAACCGTGAAGCCTTCGGGGCGCAGGGCCCTGGTGCCGTGCCACCGCGCCATCGGGTGACCCCCGACGCGGTGACGCAGCAAGTGATCGACTGGGTCAACCAGCAAATGGCGAACCACCCAGGCGCGCTGGACAGCTTTGCCTGGCCGGTCACGCGCACGCAGGCCTTGCAGTCGCTGGCCAGCTTCGTGCAGCAGCGCCTGCCGCTCTTCGGCCGCTACCAGGACGCGCTCTGGCCTGGCCAGCCCTGGCTGTACCACGCACATCTGTCGGCCGCGCTCAACCTGAAGCTGCTGAACCCGCGCGAAGTGGTGGCCGCTGCAGAAGCTGCGTATCACGCCGGCCAGGCACCGCTGGCCAGTGTCGAAGGCTTCATCCGCCAGATCCTGGGCTGGCGCGAATACGTGCGCGGCATCTACTGGACGCAGATGCCCACCTATGCCGACCGCAATGAACTCGGCGCGCAACAAGACCTGCCGGCCTGGTACTGGACGGGCGACACCGACATGGCCTGCCTGCGCGACACCATCACGCAGACGCTGGAGCACGGCTACGCGCACCACATCCAGCGCCTGATGGTGACGGGCCTTTACGCCTTGCTGCTGGGCGCGCAGCCGCAGCAGGTGCATGCCTGGTACCTGGCGATGTATGTGGATGCCGTGGAATGGGTGGAGTTGCCCAACACCCTGGGCATGAGCCAGTACGCCGACGGTGGCCTGATGGCCAGCAAGCCTTACGTCGCCACCGGCAAGTACATCCAGCGCATAGGCCCGCACTGCAAGGGCTGCCGCTACGACCCCGGCGAGCGCAGCGGCGACACCGCCTGCCCTTTCACCACGCTGTACTGGGACTTCCTGATGCGCCATGAAACGCGCCTGGCGCGCAACCCGCGCATGGCGCTTCAAGTGAAGAACGTGGTGCGCTTGAGCGACGCGCAAAAGGTGGCGGTGCAGGACCGCGCAGCCGCCATCCGGCGCGGTGAAGTGGGGGCGGGCGCATGACGACAGCGCCGCTCTTCGAAGAGACGTTGCCGGGTCATTTGCCCACCTTGGCTGCGGCCCACGCGCGCATCGCCGCCGTGCGGCCGGCCGCGTATGCGCGCACGCGCAACGCCATCGACGGCGCGGTGACGGGGCTGTCGCCTTACCTCACCCACGGCTTCGTCAGCCTGAACGACGTACTGGCCGGCGTGGCCGCACGGCACCGGGTTGAGGTGCAGCACAAGTTCGTGTTTGAACTGGGCTGGCGCGCCTATTTCCGCCACGTCTGGCAGCACCGCGGCAGCGCCATCCTGCAGTCGCTGCACGAAGGGCCGTTGCCGGACAGCGCCTATGCGCCGGCGCTGCCCGACGACATCCGCCAGGCCCGCACCGGTGTGCCCGCCATCGACATGGCGGTGCGCACCCTCTACGCCACCGGCACCCTGCACAACCACGCCCGCATGTGGCTGGCCAGTTATGTCGTGCACGTGCGCAAGGTGCATTGGCGCGCCGGTGCGGACTGGCTGTACGGCCATCTGCTGGACGGCGACCTGGCCAGCAACCACCTGAGCTGGCAGTGGGTGGCGGGCACTGGCAGCAGCAAGCCCTATCTTTTCAATGCCGAGACTGTCGTCCGTTATGCACCGCTGCCGTGGCACAGCCCGGGCAGCGTTGTGGATGTGACCTACGACGCGATGGACCGCCTGGCGCACGCTCGGTCGGCCGTTGCGGAAGGGCGCGCGCTCATGCACGCCGGCCAGGCAGAGCCGCACTGCGTCACGGCGCCGCCCGCTGCGCTGGGCTTCACCGTACCCGACGCAGCCGCCGTGCAGGGGCGCGATGTCTGGATCGTGCACCCCTGGAGCCTGGGTGCGCTGCCGGCGGGTTTGCCTGCCGACACCGTGGTGCTGGGCTTGGCGATCAGCGACTTCCACCGCGCGTGGCCCTGGTCTGAGAGCCGCTGGGCTTTTGTCGGCGCGCGGATGGCGGCGGTGGCGCCGCTGCGCTGGCACGCTGACGCTGCGGCCATCGGCGCCGCACTGGCCGGCGCGCGGCGAGTGCGGGCGGTGCGGGCGGTGCATGAGCCGCATCTGGCGCCCTGGCTCGCGCAACTGGCGGACTGCCAGGCAGCGCCACAGCTCTTCCCGGCCGTGGACCGCCGCTGCGATTCCTTTTCGCAGTGGTGGACCCGGTGCACCCGGGGCCTGCAAGGCGCTGAGGATCTATTGGCCGTCAACGAAGTGCCGGCCTGTTGAGCCTGAGAGGGAATCGATGAAGAAAATCGCAATGGTCACCGGCGCCAGCGGCGGCATCGGCCGCGCGCTGTGCCGGCAGCTCACAGCCCAAGGCCACACCGTCGTGGCCGTCGGTCGCGACGAGGCGCGCCTGGCGGACGTGGAAGCCACGCTGCGCGTGGTGGCCGACACCACCACGCCGGAAGGCATCGCGACCGCGTTTGACGCCTGCCAGCAGGCGCTGGGCGAAGCACCGTCGCTGCTGGCGCACTGCGTGGGCAGCACGTTGATTGCGCCGCTGCACCGCACCCGCGCCGAGGCTTACCGCGAGCTGATGCGCGTCAACCTGGACAGTGCCGTGTTTGTGCTTCAGGCCTGGACCCTTGCGCTGCACGGCGCACCCGGTGCGGCGGTGTTTGCCAGCTCGGTGGTGGCGCGCATTGGCGTGGCCAACCATGAAGCCATCGCCGCGGCCAAAGGCGGTGTCGAAGCGCTCGTGCGCAGCGCGGCGGCCACCTACGCGGCGCAGGGCCTGCGCATCAACGCCGTCGCACCTGGCCTGACCGACACGCCGATGACCGCCGGCATGCTGAAGCCGCCCGCCAGCCGAGAAGCTGCAGGCCGCCAGTACCCCCTGGGCGGCGTGCAAAGCGCGGATCAGGTGGCCGGCGTGATGGCCTTCCTGCTGGGGCCGGGCGCGGCGCGTTTGACGGGCCAGGTGCTGGCGGTGGACGGCGGCTTCACGACGGTGCGGCCTTTGGTCAGGTGACTTCAAGTGACCACCCCGGGTGCCGTCGTCTGGTTCAAGCGCGACCTGCGCTGCCGCGACCACGCGCCGCTGGTGCAGGCGCAGCACTTCGACAACGCGGCTGCGCTGGTGGTGGTCGAACCGGCCTGGCTCGAAAGCCCTGAATGCGATCCGCGCCATGTCGCCTTCTGGCTCGACAGCGTGGCACAGCTGCAGGCTGCGCTGGCGGCCAAGGGCCTGCCGCTGATCGTGCGCGTTGGCGCGATGCCGCAGATGCTGCAGGCACTGCGGCGTGAGTTCGCTTTCACGCACCTCTTCAGCCACGAAGAGACCGGCCCGGGTTGGAGCTACACGCGCGACCTCGCGGTCGCTGCGTGGTGCCGCGACCAGGGTGTGGTGTGGACCGAGAGCCCGCAGAGCGGGGTCGTGCGCCGGCTGCGGTCGCGCAGCGGCTGGGCGGCGCGCTGGGCGCAGCGCATGAACGCGCCGGAGTGCACGTCGAAGGCGGCTTCAAGGCGCCGGCAGGCATGCGGCCGTCCTTGCTGCCCACGCTGCCAACGCTGCCAACGCTGCATGCTTTGGGCCTGCCAGTCCCGACGCAGCCCCAGCCGCCCGGTGGTGAACACGCTGCCCAGGCGCTGCTGCAAAGCTTCCTGTCCGGCCGTGGCCGCGACTACCGCCGCTCGATGTCAAGCCCGCTGACGGCTGCAGAAGGCTGCAGCCGCTTGAGCGCACACCTGGCCTTCGGCACGATTTCCATGCGTTCGGTGCACCAGGCCAGCGAAGCGGCCATCCGCAGCGCGACCGACCCCACATGGGCCCACGCGCTGCGCAGCTTCACCGGCCGGCTGCGCTGGCACTGCCACTTCATGCAGAAGCTGGAAGACGAACCAGCGATCGAATTCCGCAATTTCGCGCGCGTCTTCGACGGCTTGCGTCCTGGTGACCACACGCCGCTCGACGGTGTTCACCGCGAACACTTCGAAGCCTGGTGCGAAGGGCGCACTTGCTACCCGATGGTGGATGCCTGCATGCGCCAGCTGCGCGCCACCGGCTGGCTGAACTTTCGCATGCGGGCCATGCTGGTCAGCTTTGCGGCCTATCACCTGGGCTTGCACTGGCGCGGGCCGGGGATCTTCCTGGCGCGGCAGTTCCTGGACTTCGAGCCCGGCATTCACTGGAGCCAGATGCAGATGCAATCGGGCACCACCGGCATCAACACGCTGCGCATCTATTCACCTGCCAAACAAGCGCGAGACCATGATCCAGACGGCGTGTACCGGCGACGTTGGTTGCCCGATTGGGGCACAGAAGCCTACCCGCCGATGTTGGTGGATGAGCGCACAGCCCTGGCCACGACCAAGGACATGATGCATGGCCTGCGCAAGACGCCGGCAGCGCGCGCACAGGCCGATGCCGTGCAACACAAACACGGCTCGCGCAGAAGCGGCTTGCCGTCCAAGCCGCCGGTCAAGCGCGGTGGCAAGCGTGGTGGCAAGCGTGGTGGCAAGCGTGGTGAAACACGCCGCGCCAAAAATTCACCAGCCGACGATGGGCAGGGCAGTCTTTTCTGAAGCGCCTCAAACCCACCGCGCCCACACCACCGGCCCCGCTTTCACCAGCAGCGCCGCACCCGTGCCCGCCAGCAGCATCAGCACGACGCGGCGGAAGGCTTCGGGGCTGATGCCGGCATAGAGCCGCGCGCCCAGCAGCACCGGCACCAGCAGCGCCGCCGCCACAAGCCCCAGTTGCGGCAGCATCGCGCGGGTGATGAGGCCCGTGGCCAGGTAGCTGATGAAGGTGACGGACAGCATCACGAGGTTGAAGTTCTGGATCACGCCGCGCAGCGTGTCCTTGTCCCAGCCCCGCAGCGTGCACCACAGCGTGGGCAGTGGGCCGGTGTAGCCGCCGATGGCCCCGGCTGCGCCGCCGACCAGCCCAGCCGCCGCGTCGGCCCAGCGCCCGCCGTGCGTGATGTGCGGGATGCGGCCGGACAGCAGCATCACCGGACACCAGATCGCCATCAGCGCACCCACACCAAACTGGAAGGTGCTGCTGTCCAGGTTGGGCAGCAGCCACACGCCCAGTGGCAGCCCGCACAGGCCACCGGCCAGCAGCGGTGCCAGCTTTGGCCACATCATGGGTCTGCGCGTCGTCAACGCCGCCACCACCTGGCCGACCAGCGCGCCAAACACCGACATCGTGGCCACCAGTTGCGGCGGCAGTGTCCAGATCCAGATCGACGTCGCCACCAGGCTGAAGGCAAAGCCCGACAGCCCTTGCACGAAGCCGGCCACCACCGCGCCTGCAATCACCAGCCACCAGGTCGAATCCATGGTGCCATTGTGGCGGTGCCGTACAGTTGGCCGCGATGCCAGATGCTCGCAAACCCGCTTTCAAACCCGCCCTGAACTCCTCTCCACAACACCACAACGTCGCCGTCATTGGCGGTGGCCCCGCAGGCCTGATGGCCGCCGAAATGCTGACTGCAGCCGGGGTGGCCGTGGACCTCTTCGACGCGATGCCCTCGGTGGGCCGCAAGTTCCTGCTGGCCGGCAAGGGTGGGCTGAACCTCACGCATGCAGAGCCGCTGGACCGCTTTGTCCAGCGCTACAGCGCGCGGGCGGCCACCTTGTCCGCGCCGTTGCAGGCGTTCGGCCCGCAGGCGCTGCGCGACTGGGCGGCGGCGCTGGGCGTGGCCACCTTCGTCGGCAGTTCAGACCGCGTGTTTCCCAGCGACATGAAGGCAGCGCCGCTGCTGCGCGCCTGGCTGCACCGGTTGCGCGGCAGCGGCGTGCGCTTTCACATGCGGCACCGCTGGACGGGGTTTGCCGATGATGGCGCGCTGCGGTTTGACTCCCCGCAAGGCCAGACGCTGTGGCGCCCGGCCGCCACCGTGCTGGCCCTGGGCGGCGCGAGTTGGCCGCGGCTGGGGTCCGACGGCGCCTGGTGGCCTTGGCTGCAGGCGCGCGGCGTGGACCTCGCGCCGCTGCAGCCCAGCAACAGCGGCTTCGACGTCGGCTGGAGCGAGTTCTTCAGTTCGCGCTTCGCGGGCGAACCTTTGAAGTCAGTGGCACTGCGTGCTGGACAGTTCCAGCAGCAGGGTGAGTTCGTGGTCACCGCGGGCGGTGTGGAAGGCAGCCTCATCTATGCCGCGTCGTCCGTCCTGCGCGACCAGATCGCGGCTGAAGGCCACGCCACGTTGGAGCTTGACCTGCTGCCCATGCGCACGCTGGACTGGGTGACGCAGGAACTGGCGCATCCGCGCGGGCCGCGCTCGTTGTCCACGCACCTGAAGACGCGGCTGCATCTGTCTGGCGTCAAGGCTGGCCTGCTGTGGGAAATCGTGCCCAAAGCCATGCAGGCCGACCCGGCTGCTTTTGCGCAAGCGATCAAGACCCTGCCAATCCGCGTCACGGCGGCGCGCCCCATCGCCGAAGCCATCAGCAGCGCGGGTGGCGTGCGTTTCGAAGGCCTGGACCACCGGCTGATGCTGCGTGCGCTGCCCGGCGTCTTCATCGCCGGCGAAATGCTCGACTGGGATGCGCCCACCGGCGGCTACCTGCTGACCGCCTGCTTCAGCACCGCACGCGTGGCGGGGCAGGGCGCGGCGGAATGGGTAAAAACTGGCAACAGGTCGCCTGAAGCCGGGCCTTAAACTGCGCCGCTTCGCCAACCCGCAAGCCCCGTTTCCTTGAACAAGATCGTTCTTCAAATTGCCGCCGAGCTCAAGGCCCGGCCGGCCCAGATCCTCACCGCTGTCGAACTGCTGGACGGTGGCGCCACGGTGCCCTTCATTGCCCGCTACCGCAAGGAAGCCACCGAGGGCCTGGACGACATCCAGCTGCGTGAACTTGAAACCCGCCTGGCCTACCTGCGTGAACTGGAAGACCGCCGCGCCGCTGTTTTGAAGAGCATCGAAGAACAAGGCAAGCTGACGCCCGCACTGCGCAGCGCCATCGACGCCGCGCCGACCAAGCAAGAGCTGGAAGATCTCTATTTGCCGTTTAAACAAAAGCGCCGCACCAGGGGAATGATCGCGCGCGAAGCGGGCCTGGAGCCGCTGGCCGACAAGCTCTTTGCCGACCCTCTGCTGGAGCCATTGACCGAAGCCGGTGCCTTCATCAACGCCGAGGGCGGTTTCGCCGATGCGCCCGCCGTGCTGGACGGCGTGCGCGACCTGTTGTCGGAGCGCTGGGCCGAAGACGCGCTGCTGGTGCGCAAGCTGCGCGAATGGCTGTGGGGCGACGCACTGTTTCAGAGCAGGCTCGTGGACGGCAAGGATGGCAACCACGCCGACGCGTCGAAATTCCGCGACTACTTCGACTACGCCGAGCCCATCCGCACGGTGCCCAGCCACCGCGCGTTGGCGGTCTTTCGCGGCCGCACGCTGGAATGGCTGGACGCGAAGCTGGTGCTGGATGAAGTGGTCGTCCCGGGCGTGCCAGGCCTGGCCGAAGGCCGCATCGCCACGCACCTGGGCTGGCGCCATGCCAAGCGGGCGGGTGATGAGATCATCCGCAAGACCATCGCCTGGACCTGGAAGGTCAAGCTCAGCCTGAGCCTTGAGCGTGACCTCTTCGGACGCCTGCGCGAAGAGGCGGAAACGGTGGCCATCAAGGTCTTTGCCGACAACCTGCGCGACCTGCTGCTGGCGGCACCCGCCGGCAAGCGCGTGGTGATGGGGCTGGACCCTGGCATCCGCACGGGCGTGAAGGTGGCGGTGGTCAGCGACACCGGCAAGGTGCTGGACACGAACACGGTCTATCCGCACGAACCGCGCATGGATTGGGAGGGTTCGCTGCACACGCTGGGCCGGCTCGTTGCCACGCACGGCGTCAACCTGATCGCCATTGGCAACGGCACCGCCAGCCGTGAAACCGACAAGCTGGCGGGCGACTTGATGAAGCGAGTGGCTGCATTGGCGGCTCGGGGCGAACCGGCTTTGCCGGGTGCCCCGAACCCCATCGGGGGGCGGCAGGGCGCCAGCCCTGCCTGGGGGCCCCATGAACTGAAGCTGGACAAGGTGGTGGTCAGTGAAGCCGGGGCGTCGGTGTACAGCGCCAGTGAATTTGCCAGCAAGGAGTTGCCCGATCTGGACGTTAGCCTGCGCGGCGCCGTCAGCATTGCGCGCCGCCTGCAAGACCCGTTGGCGGAACTGGTGAAGATCGACCCCAAGAGCATCGGCGTGGGCCAGTACCAGCACGATGTCAACCAGGGCGGCCTGGCCAAATGCCTGATTGCCGTGGTGGAAGACTGCGTCAACGGCGTCGGCGTGGACCTGAACACGGCATCGACGCCGCTGCTGTCGCGCGTGTCGGGCCTGAGCCCGGCAGTGGCCGCCAGCATCGTGCGCTGGCGCGATGCGAACGGTGCGTTCAAGAGCCGTCGCCAGCTGCTGGACGTGACAGGCCTGGGGCCGAAGACCTTTGAGCAAGCAGCGGGTTTCCTGCGCATCCGCGACGGTGACGATCCGCTGGACATGACGGGTGTGCACCCTGAAACCTACCCCGTCGTGCAGCGTTTGCTTGCCGCGCTGCAGCGCCCCGTGCAGGAAGCCATGGGCCGCGCCGATGTGCTGCGCACGCTGAAGCCCGAGGCCTTCGCCGACGAAAAATTCGGCGCCATCACGGTCAAGGACATCCTCGTCGAACTGGAAAAACCGGGCCGTGATCCACGTCCCGATTTCGTCGTTGCGCGCTTCAATGAAGCCGTCACCGATTTGAAGGATCTGCAGCCCGGCATGGTGCTGGAAGGCACGGTCAGCAACGTCGCGCAGTTCGGCGCCTTTGTCGATCTGGGTGTGCACCAGGACGGCCTGGTGCACGTCAGCCAGTTGGCCAACAAGTTTGTGAGCGACGCGCGCGAGGTCGTCAAGACCGGCCAGGTGGTGAAGGTGCGCGTACTGGAAGTGGACCTGGCACGCAAGCGTGTGTCGCTGACGATGAAGCTCGACGCACCCACGGGCGCGGCGCGCACGCCGGGCGCTGACAACAGCTTCCGCCCGGCGGGCCGCAACGAGCAACGTGGCCGCTCGGCCCCTGCACCGTCTGCTGCTGCGGCGCCCAGCGCCATGGCCGCCGCGTTTTCCAAGTTGCAAGGCCGGCGCTGAGCCCGGGCCGATGAAGGCGCTGCAGGTTTACGCGGGCCCCAAGGCACGCGAACACCTGCGAGACCGTGGCCTGACGCCTGCCGACGTGCGGGTGATTCCTGCAGCAGCCGGTGGCCCCAAAGGCCTGGCACTGCTGCCGTTGGACCGCTTCGTCTTCGGCCACTGGATGAAGCAATCGACGCACACCGTGCACCTGCTGGGCGCGTCCATCGGCGCCTGGCGCATGGCTGCCGCCTGCCTGCCCGATGCTGACGCGGCGCTGGCGCAGTTGGCCGACGACTACATCATGCAGTCCTACCCGCACGCACCGGGCAAACTGCCGGCGGCGCGTGCCGTGACCAAGGCCTTCAGCCAGCGTCTGGATGAGCGCCTGGGCGGCTGTGCGGATCAGGTCTTGTCGCACCCGCGCTTCAGGCTGCATGTCTTCACCAGCCGCGGCCGGCGCCTGCTGCACCGCCCCGGGCGCGTGGCCACGGTGCTGGGCTGGAGCAGCGCCTTCGGTGCCAATGCGGTAAGCCGCCGCGCACTGGGGGGCTGGATGGAGCGCGTGGTCTTCAGCGACCCGCGCGATGTGCTGCCCTTCCCGATGGCCGACTACCCGACGCACCGCGCAGAGCTTGGCGCGCACAACCTGGCGCGCGCGGTGCTCGCCAGTTGCACCATCCCCTTCGCGCTGGAACCCGTGCAGGACGTGCCCGGCGGCCCGCCTGGCACCTACTGGGACGGCGGCATCACCGACTACCACCTGCACCTGCACTACGCGGCCATGGACAACGGGCTGGTGCTGTACCCGCACTTCCGCAGCCAGGTGGTGCCGGGCTGGCTGGACAAGGCCTGGAAGCGGCGCCACGTGGCGACCGTGGCGCTGTCGAATGTGGTGCTGCTGGCGCCCAGCGCCGACTGGCTGCGCACCTTGCCAGGCGGCCGGCTGCCCGACCGAGGTGACTTCAAGGTCTGGGGCGACGACGAGGCCGGCCGGCAAGGTGTGTGGCGCAAGGCGCTGGCTGAGAGCCAGCGTCTTGCGGACGAATTCGCGGAGATGGTCGGCAGCGGACGTGGCATCGACGCCTTGCCACTGGTCTGAGGCTTGTCTGAGTCCGCGCCTCGGCTAAACTCCGGACGGCGTTTCAACGAACAAGAGCGAGAAAGGCAATCTGGTTATGACACCGCGGACTACGACCTTTTGCTTCACCGAGGTCTTCACCAAGACCTGAGCGGCCGCGCTGTCACGCCCATCCTTTCCCCCAGACAAAGCGCGGCTCACCCCCGCGCTTTTTTGCTTTCTGAGGTTCTCACCATGTTGAACATCACGCTCCCCGACGGTTCGCGTCGGGCCTTCGAAGGCCCGGTCTCGGTGGCCGAGGTGGCCGCGTCCATCGGCGCCGGTCTGGCCAAGGCGGCGCTGGCCGGCAAGGTCGATGGCCGGCTCGTGGACCTGAGTCACCGCATCGAGGCCGACGCGCAGTTGGCCATCGTCACGGACAAGGATTCAGACGGCCTGGAAGTCATCCGCCACAGCACGGCGCACTTGCTGGCTTATGCCGTGAAGGAGCTGTTCCCTGAAGCGCAAGTGACGATCGGCCCGGTCATCGAAAACGGCTTCTACTACGACTTTGCGTACAAGCGGCCCTTCACGCCCGACGACCTGGTCGCCATCGAAAAGCGCATGGGTGAATTGGCAGCGAAGAACGAACCCGTCGTGCGCCGAGTCCTGCCGCGCGACGAGGCTGTGGATTACTTCAAGGGCCTGGGCGAGTTCTACAAGGCCGAGATCATTTCCAGCATCCCGGCCGATCAGGATGTGTCGCTGTACCGCGAAGGCAACTTCGAAGACCTGTGCCGCGGCCCGCACGTGCCCAGCACGGGCAAGCTCAAGCACTTCAAACTGATGAAGGTGGCCGGCGCCTACTGGCGCGGGGACCAGGCCAATGAGCAGCTGCAGCGCATCTACGGCACGGCCTGGCCCAGCAAGGAAGCGCTGGCGCAGTACCTGACGATGCTGGAAGAGGCCGAGAAGCGCGACCACCGCAAGCTCGGCCGCGAGCTGGATTTGTTCCACCTGGACGAGTACAGCCCGGGCACGGTCTTCTGGCACCCCAAGGGCTGGACGGTGTGGCAGGTGGTGGAGCAGTACATGCGCGTGGTGTATCGCGAGAACGGCTACCAGGAAGTGAAGGGCCCGCAGATCGTGGACCGCCTGCTGTGGGAGAAATCCGGCCACTGGGAGAAGTACCGCGACGCGATGTTCACGACGGAATCCGAGAAGCGCGAATACGCCTTGAAGCCGATGAACTGCCCCGGCCACATCTTGATCTTCAAGCAGGGCATCAAGAGCTACCGCGACCTGCCGCTGCGCTACGGTGAATTCGGCCAGTGCCACCGCAACGAACCCACGGGCGGGCTGCACGGCATCATGCGTGTGCGCGCCTTCACGCAGGACGACGGCCACGTCTTCTGCACCGAAGACATGATCCTGGCCGAGTGCGTGGCCTACACGGCGCTCCTGCAGAAGGTCTACAAGGACTTTGGCTTCGAGCACATCATCTACAAGGTGGCGACGCGGCCGGCGGCGCGCATCGGCTCGGACGAGATCTGGGACAAGGCCGAACAGGCGCTGATTGAAAGCCTGCGCGCCAGCGGCTGCGAGGTCGAAATCGCCCCCGGCGACGGCGCCTTCTACGGCCCGAAGATCGAATACACGCTGAAGGACGCCATCGGCCGGCCCTGGCAATGCGGCACGATGCAGGTCGATTTTTCGATGGCCGAGCGCCTGGACGCGGTCTATGTCGCTGAAGACAGCTCACGCCGGCACCCGGTGATGCTGCACCGGGCGATCCTCGGCAGCCTCGAGCGTTTCATCGGGATCTTGATCGAACAGCATGCCGGCGCGTTGCCGGCTTGGCTGGCCCCGGTGCAGGTGGTGGTGACGTCGATCACCGACCAACAGGCAGAGTACGCTGAAATGGTGGCCAAAACGCTGCAAAAACAAGGAGTTAGAGTCTCCGTGGATTTGCGCAACGAGAAAATCAACTATAAAATCCGCGAGCATTCAATGCAGAAGGTCCCGTTCATCCTGGTCGTTGGCGACAAGGAGAAGGCAAACGGGGCTGTTGCCGTGCGCGCCCGGGGCAACTTGGACCTCGGTGTGATGCCTGTTGAAGCCTTCGTCCAGAAGATCATCAGCGACATCGCCACCAAGGTGTAGGACACCGGGCGCGCGTCAGAATATTTCGTGGCCCGCCTTGCCTGCGGGTTGCAACAGGAGCTGGAACTATCGCTACTTTCATGGACCGCCGCGTCCCCAACGCGGAACGCAAGCACAGGCTGAACCGGGAAATCATGGCGCTGAACGTGCGCCTGAACGGGGTTGAAAACGAGCCGCTGGGCATCGTCAGCACGATGGAAGCGTTGCGCATGGCGGGGGAATTGGATGTCGATCTGGTAGAGATCGCCGCCACTGCAGACCCCCCGGTGTGCCGGTTGATGGACTACGGCAAGTTCAAGTACCAGGAACAGAAGAAGGCCGCCGAAGCCAAGAGCAAGCAGAAAGTCATCGAGATCAAGGAAGTCAAGTTTCGCCCGGGCACGGACGACGGTGACTACAACATCAAGATGCGCAACCTGCGCCGCTTCATTTCAGAGGACGGTGACAAGGGCAAGGTCACGCTGCGCTTCAGGGGGCGCGAGATCACGCACCAGGACATCGGCATGCGCATGCTGGAGCGCATCCGCGATGAACTGGCCGATGTGGCGATGGTTGAGCACATGCCCAAGCTTGAAGGCCGGCAGATGATCATGGTGCTGGCGCCCAAACGGAAGTAGAGCGCTTAGAAGGCGGTAGTAGAAGTTTCAGGTTTTTGGAGAATTTCGCTGCTGCGGCGTGGTTGCTGCAGCGGTGAAAAAGAAGCGGCTGCAGGCCACCAAGTCCACGGCGAAAACCGTGGCGCCTGCAGCAGCACACATAGCAAGGAGCATTCACATGCCCAAGATGAAAACCAAGAAGAGCGCGGCCAAGCGGTTTCGCGTGCGGCCAGGCGGCACCGTCAAGCGGGGCCAGGCGTTCAAGCGCCACATCCTCACCAAGAAGAGCACCAGCCGCAAGCGCAACCTGCGGGGCGCTGTGAACGTGCACGAGACCAACATGGGCCACATGGCCCAGATGTTGCCTTTTGCGGGCCTCTAACCACCACACCGAACAAGGAGCACACACATGCCTCGCGTCAAACGTGGTGTAACGGCACACGCCCGCCACAAGAAGATCCTCGCCCTGGCCAAGGGCTACCGCGGCCGCCGCAAGAACGTCTACCGCATCGCCAAACAGGCGGTGATGAAGGCGGGCCAGTATGCGTACCGTGACCGTCGCACCCGCAAGCGGGTGTTTCGCCAACTCTGGATCGCGCGCATCAACGCCGCGAGCCGCGAATTGGGTGTCACCTACAGCAAGTTCATGGCGGGTCTCAAGAAGGCCAACATCGACATCGACCGCAAGGTCCTGTCGGACATGGCCATCCACGACCCGGCTGCTTTTGGCAGCATCGTCGACAAGGTGAAGGCTCAGCTGGCTTGATTTTCAATCTCGGGCGCTCAGCGCCCGGGTGCGATGTTCAAGCATTCAAAGGCCGTCACCTGTGGGCGGCCTTTTTTCTTGTCTTCTCAAGAGACCATGAACGATTTCGACACGCTCGTCACCGCTGCCGAAGCCGACTTTGCAGCGGCGCCCCAGGCCGCTGAACTTGAAAATGCCAAGGCCAAGTACCTGGGCAAGAGTGGCCGCCTGACCGACCTGCTAAAGGGCCTGGGTGCGCTGCCGGCAGAAGAGAAAAAGGTTCGTGGTGCCGAGATCAACCAGGCCAAGACGCGCATCGAAGCACTGCTGACCGCAGCTCGTGAACGCCTGTCGCAAGCCGAACTGGCTGCGCAGTTGCGCGCCGAAGCGCTGGACGTCACACTCCCCGGGCGCGAGCGCGGCATGGGCGGCCTGCACCCCGTGAGCCGCACCATCGAACGCATCGAGGCCATCTTCTCCAGCATGGGTTTCGACGTTGCCGAAGGCCCCGAGATCGAAACCGACTGGATGAGCTTCACCGCGCTCAACAACCCCGAGAACCACCCGGCGCGGTCGATGCAGGACACCTTCTATGTGGACATGAAGGACGCGCAAGGCCGCTGGCTCAACCTGCGCCCGCACACCAGCCCGATGCAGGTGCGCTACGCCCGCATGCACGCGGCCAAGTATGCCGGTCTGGTGTCGCAAGGGCTGACGATGCCTGAAGTGCGCGTCATCGCCCCCGGCCGGGTCTATCGCGTGGAGAGCGACGCCACGCACACGCCCATGTTCCACCAGATCGAAGGCCTGTGGCTGGGCGAGAATGTCAGCTTCAAGGATCTCAAGGTGACCTTCGCCGCCTTCGTGCGCGAGTTCTTCGAGACCGATGATTTCGACGTGCGCTTTCGGCCCAGTTTCTTTCCCTTCACCGAGCCCAGCGCCGAGATCGACATCCGCTTCGGAAGTGGCCCGCTGGCTGGCCGCTGGCTGGAAGTGGCGGGCTCCGGCCAGGTGCACCCGAACGTGGTGCGCAACTACAACCTCGACCCCGAAACCGCCATCGGCCTAGCCTTCGGCATGGGTGCCGACCGCCTGGCCATGCTGCGCTACGGCATCGACGACCTGCGCCTGATGTTCGACGGCGACCTGCGCTTTCTCACCCAGTTCAACTAGCCCACCATGCAATTCCCGGAATCCTGGCTGCGCGAGTTCTGCAACCCGCCGTTGTCCACCCCGCAACTGGCTGACCTGCTGACCATGTCGGGCATGGAAGTGGAAGAACTGCGGCCCGTGGCGCCGCCCTTCAGCGGTGTGGTGGTGGCGCAGATCCTGACGGCAGAGCCGCACCCCCAGGCCGACCGCCTGCGCGTGTGCAAGGTGGATGCCGGCGCGTTCTCACCGAACGGCCCGCTGCAGATCGTTTGCGGTGCGCCCAACGCACGGGTCGGCATCCGCGTGCCGCTGGCCATCGTCGGCGCAGAGTTGCCACCGGGTGCAGACGGCAAGCCCTTCAAGATCGGTGTTGGCAAACTGCGGGGAGTGGAGAGCCTGGGCATGCTGTGCTCGGCGAAAGAACTGAAGATCGCCGATGACCACGGCGGCCTGCTGGAACTGGCTGCCGATGCGCCCATCGGCAGCAACCTGCGCGACTGGCTCAAACTCGACGACACCCTCTTCGCCCTCAAGCTCACGCCCAACCTGGCGCATGGCCTGAGCGTCTTCGGCATCGCTCGCGAAGTGGCAGCGCTGACCGGTGCGCCGCTGAACACGCCGGCCATCCAGCCCGTGGTGCCGGTGCACGACCAGCGCCTGCCGGTGGAGGTGCAGGCCAGCGACTTGTGCGGCCGCTTCTCCGGCCGTGTGGTGCGTGGCGTCAACACCCGTGCCGCCACGCCAGCGTGGATGGTGGACCGCCTGGCGCGCTGCGGCCAACGCAGCGTGACGGCGCTGGTGGACATCTCCAACTACGTGATGTTCGAATACGGCCGGCCGTCGCACATCTTTGACCTCGACAAGATCCACGACAAGCTTGTCGTGCGCTGGGGCCGGGCCGGCGAGACGCTGAAGCTGCTCAACGGCAACACGATCGAAGTCGATGCGGAGGTGGGTGTGATCGCTGACGCGCAGTCGGTGGAGTCACTCGCCGGCATCATGGGCGGTGACGCCACGGCGGTGTCCGACGACACGCACAACGTCTATGTCGAAGCCGCCTTCTGGTGGCCCGAAGCGGTGCAGGGCCGATCACGCCGCTACAACTTTTCAACCGACGCCGGCCACCGCTTCGAGCGCGGTGTGGACCCCGCGCTGACGGTTGAACACATCGAGCGCATCACGCAGCTCATCATCGACATCTGCGGCGGCCAGGCCGGGCCGATGGATGACCAGGTGCTGCGCCTGCCCGAGGCCAAGCCCGTCACGCTGCGCGTGGCGCGCGCGGCCAAGGTCATCGGCATGCCGGTGACACAAGCGCAGTGTGCGGAAACGTTCCGCCGTCTGGGCCTGCAGTTCACCGCAGGGCAAGGCACGCTCACTGTCGTGCCGCCGAGCTGGCGCTTCGACCTCGCCATCGAAGAAGACCTGATCGAAGAAGTGGTGCGTGTCATCGGCTACGACAAGCTGCCCACGAGCGCAACGGTTGCGCCCATCACCGCGCGCGTGCGCCGTGAAGCGCAGCGCAGCAGCCACGCCCTGCGCCATGCGCTGGCGGGCCTGGGCTACCAGGAAACCATCAACTTCAGCTTTGTCGAAGAGCGCTGGGAGCATGAACTGGCCGGCAATGCCGACCCGATCAAGGTGCTCAACCCCATTGCCGCACCACTGGCCGTGATGCGCTCCAGCCTGATCGGCGGCCTGGTGGGTGCGCTGCGCCACAACCTGGCGCGCAAGGCGCAGCGGGTTCGCGTGTTCGAACTGGGTCGCGTTTTCCAGCGTGACGCCAGCGTGCCGGACGGCGCACTCACCGTCGCAGGCGTGCACCAGCCGATGCGCGTGGCTGCGCTGGCCTACGGCTGGGCCGATGAGCCGCAGTGGGGCCGCAAGGAGCAGGGCGTGGATTTCTTCGACGCCAAGGGCGATGTGCAAGCCTTGCTGGCGCCTCGCCAGCCCAGCTTTGTGCCCGTCACGCATGCGGCCATGCACCCGGGGCGCTGTGCTGCCGTGCTGCTGGATGGCCAGGTGGTGGGCCACGTGGGCGAACTGCATCCGCAGTGGCGCCAGGCCTATGAATTGCCGCAAGCCCCAGTGATGTTTGAACTGGAACTGGCCGCAGTGCTGGACCGCCAGGTGCCGGTTTTTGAGTCCGTTTCGCGCCAGCAGCCGGTATCGCGTGACCTGGCTTTGGTGGTGGGCGACGAGGTGTCACACGATGCGCTGATCCAGGCGCTGAAGGCCGACCCCGAAGGGCTCGTGCAATCGGCACTGCTCTTCGACGTGTACAAGCCAGGCACGCCGGTGTCTGGCATGGCCGCTGGCGAGCGCAGCCTGGCGGTGCGCCTGGAATTGCTCGACTTCAACGCCACGCTGACGGAAGATCGTATCGAGGGTGCCAGGGCAGCCGCCGTGGCCAGGGCAAAAAAGGCCGTTGGCGCACGCCTGCGGACCTGAAGGAGTTGTAAAAGATGGCGACCGAAGACACCCCGGGTGAAGGCGTGATCCTGCCTTCACTCGAGACACCCACGCTCACCAAGGCCGAACTGGCCGAATTGCTGTTCGACCGCCTGGGCTTGAACAAGCGCGAATCGAAGGACATGGTCGAGGCCTTCTTCGAGATCGTGCACGGCACGCTGGTCGAGGGCCGCGACGTGAAGCTCTCGGGGTACGGCAACTTCAACATCCGCCGCAAGGCGCCGCGCCCGGGCCGCAACCCACGCACCGGCGAGTCGATTCCCATCAAGGCCCGAAACGTCGTCACTTTCCACGCCAGTCACAAGTTGAAGTCGATCGTGCAAGGCGACACCCCCGTCGAAGGGGACTTCGAGTAGAGTCTAGCTTTCCCCACTGATCCCATTGATTTCAATGGAGAAAGCGCTCCCAGCCATCCCCGCCAAACGTTACTTCACTATCGGTGAGGTGAGTGAGTTGTGCGGGGTCAAGCCGTACGTGTTGCGCTACTGGGAGCAAGAGTTCACCCAACTCAAACCCATGAAGCGCCGCGGCAACCGGCGCTATTACCAGCACCATGAAGTGCTGTTGATTCGCCGCATCCGCGAGTTACTGTACGACCAGGGCTTCACCATCAGCGGGGCTCGCAACCGGCTGGCCGACGCCGCGCTGCATCTTCGGGCCGCGGCACAGGTCAGCGACGACCTCAGTGAAGATAATGTCGAGTCGGGGTCCATCATCGAGTCCGCCGCAGCGATGCTGCTGATGCACCCGGCGGCAGACCGCGTTGATGTGCCTGTGGCCAAACCTCAGCGCTTTGACGAAGCCCACCTGCGCACCGAGTTGCTCTCGATTCGCGAGTTGCTGTTGTCGTGACGCGTCGTGCGCACCGTATAATCTGGGGCTCAGTCGGGGCGTAGCGCAGCCTGGTAGCGCACTTGCATGGGGTGCAAGGGGTCGCGAGTTCGAATCCCGCCGCCCCGACCAAAATTTGAATCGACGGGCCAACTCGCACAAGGGGTTGGCCCGTTTGGCTTTGTGGGTCCGCCCTTTGAGGCACAGGCATTGATCTGACTGAAGCAGGCCCGCGTCCGTGTGGGACAGGGACTGCAACACAATCTCGCCGTGGCTTGCGCCGATGCGGCGGCGGCACTTGGAAGATGGGGAACTTGGCACGGCATCTTGCAGGTGCCGCCCCCGCCCCACCATCCAGCGCTTGCCGAGGAGCTCTCCCATGACCGAATCGCCAATCTGGCGCTGATGGCCGCAGCCGGCGCGCCTTGACGGCCCCTGATGCTGACCGCTGCGCTGCTGCTGCTGGGGTTGGTGGTGCTCGTGCTGGCGCTGGCCGACCGACTGGTCAAGCGACTGCCGCTGTCGCCTGCGGTCATCTACCTGGCTGTGGGTTGGCTGGCTGGCACGTCGCTGGGCTCGCCTGCGCCGCAGGCGTTGGAGGCCCAAGCAGCGGTGCTGACGTTGGTGTTGGAACTGGCCGTCCTGGTGTCGCTCTTTGCGGTGGGCTTGCGGCTGCGGGTCATGTCAACCATCAAGTCCTGGCGCGTGGCGCTCTTACTGGCTGGGCCGGGCATGGCGGTGACGATCGTGTTGGCGGCGGTGGCCGCCTACGGGCTGCTGGGCATGCCCTGGCCTGTGGCCCTGCTGCTGGCGGCCATCGTGGCACCGACCGACCCCGTGCTGGCCTCGGACGTGCAGATCCGCTCCGACCAAGACCGTGATGCCGTGCGCCTGGCCATCACGGCCGAAGGCGGCATCAATGACGGCACGGCGCTGCCCGCCGTGATGCTGGCGTTGGGACTTCTTGGAATGCATGGCTTGGGGCCGGGTGGCTCGCGCTGGTGGTGGGCCGATCTGGTCTGGCCCATCGGCGGCGGCGCGGCGCTGGGTGCGGGCCTCGGCTTGCTGCTGGGCTGGGCTCTGAAGAGCCGTGCGCTGCGCGAAGACTCACTCGATCGCGACGAGCTGATCTATGCCGGTGCGCTCCTGCTGGCACTGGGTCTGGCACGTGCCACGGCCACGTCGTCCTTTGTGCTCGTGTTTGTCGCCGGCGTGACGATGCTGCTGCCGCTGCGCAGCCTTGTGCCAACAGGCCCAGCGCCGCAGGTTCAGTTGCAGCCCGGGCTTGCTGAACGTCTGCAGGCCTTTGGTGCCCGCTGCGAAAGGCTGGTGGAAGCAGCCACGGTGCTCGCCCTGGGGGTGATGATGAGTGCTGTCGAGTTGGGCTGGCCCGAACTGGGCTTTGCGCTCGCGATGGCCGTGGTGGTGCGCCCCTTGGCAGTGCTGGCCTGCGTGCGTAGGCCCTGGTTGCCCGGAAGCCAGCGCCGCTTGGTGGCCTGGTTTGGCATCCGCGGCATCGGTTCGCTGTTCTACTTGCTGTTCGTGCTGGAACACGGTGTCAGCGGCGCGCTGGCGCAGCAGCTGATTTCTGCCACGCTCGTCTGCGTGGCGGTGTCGATCGTGCTGCATGGCGTGTCGGCGACGCCGATCATGGCGCACTACCAGCGGCGCCGGCGGCCGCGTTGACATTGTGGCCATGACACAGCGTCTTCCGCGGCCACAAGAGGCCTGGCGCTTTGTGCGCCAGACCGTGCAAGCTTTCCGCGCCAACCAGGGCCTGCTCTTGGCGGGTGCTGTGGCTTATTACGCGCTACTGTCGATCGTTCCGCTGCTGATCCTGACGGTGATCGCGCTGTCGCACTTCATCGACCAGGCCGAACTGCTGCGCACACTGGGCCGCTACCTGGAATGGCTGCTGCCCGGCCAGTCCGCGGCCGTCGTTGCAGAGCTGGCGGGCTTTCTGGCGCGCCGCGAAGTGATGGGTTGGGTGCTGCTGGGCAGCATGCTGTTTTTCAGCTCGCTGGCCTTCACGGTGCTGGAAAACGCCATGTCGGTGATCTTCCATCACCGGGTGGCAATCCGGCGGCGCCACTTCCTGGTCTCTGCGCTGATTCCGTACCTCTACATCCTGTGTCTGGGCGCCGGCATGCTGCTGGTGACGCTGGTGGCCGGAGGCTTGCAAGCCGTGGGGCAGGAGGAGGTGGAATTTCTGGGTCGCAGCTGGTCGCTCACGGGGCTCTCGGGCGCACTTTTGTACTTGCTGGGCCTGGTGGGTGAAGTGCTGGTGGTGGCGTCGGTGTACCTGGTGATGCCGGTGGGGCGGTTGTCGTGGCGCCATGCCTTGCTCGGCGCCGTGACAGCGGCCGGCCTGTGGGAGCTTTCACGGCACGCGCTGGTCTGGTACTTCAACACGTTGTCGCAAATTAGCACCGTGTACGGTTCGCTGACCACGGCCATCGCCGTGTTGCTGAGTCTGGAAGTGGGTGCGGCCCTGCTGCTGCTGGGGGCTCAGGTGATATCGGAATACGAACGCTGGAGCCCCGTGCCTGCCACTCAGCCGCCGCAGCCTTTCGACACCAGCAGTCAGCCCCGCATGGCGCGCCTGCGGCGCAGCGCGGGCCAAAGAAAACGGGCCGGAAAATCCGGCCCGTTGTGACAAGCGAATGGATCGGACTTGGCGGCGCGCTACTGCAGCGCCACCTCGACCCGACGCGCCTGGCTGGCGTCACCGCTGCCGGTGAGTTGCTCGGGCTTTTTCAGCTCGATCTTGTCTTCGCTCACGCCCAGGGACTTGAGTGCATCCCGCACCGCGAAGGCGCGCAGCTTGGCCAGTTCGGCGTTGGCCGCGGCGTCGCCGCTGGCGTCGGTGAAGCCGCTGAGCACGGCCTTCTTGCCGGTGGCCACGCCAGTCACCACATCAGCAAGTGCTGCGGCAGCGCCGCTGGCTACTTCGGCCTTTCCGCTGCCAAAGTAAAACTTGACGACGCCGCCTTCGACCTTGATCGATGCAGCGTCGGAAGACATCGCCGCTGCCGCTGAAGTTGAGGTTGCCGCGGCAACGGCCGGCGCGGCGTGCGCCGTTGCAGGTGCCTTCGCAGACACCGGCAACAACGGCACCATCAATAGCGCCACGATGTTGATGATCTTGATCAACGGGTTGATGGCAGGGCCGGCGGTGTCCTTGTACGGGTCACCAACGGTGTCGCCCGTGACGGCGGCCTTGTGCGCTTCAGAGCCCTTGCCACCGTGGTGGCCGTCTTCAATGTACTTCTTGGCGTTGTCCCAGGCACCGCCGCCGGTGCACATCGAGATGGCAACGAAAAGACCGGTGACGATGGTGCCCATCAAGAGGCCACCCAGTGCGGCTGCGCCGAGTGTCAGGCCCACCACCACCGGCACCACCACGGGCAGCAGGCTGGGGATGATCATCTCCTTGATGGCGGCGGTCGTCAGCATGTCCACCGCAGCGCTGTAGTCGGGCTTGCGCTTGCCGGCCATGATCAGGCCGTCCTGGAACTGGCGCCGCACTTCCACCACCACCGAACCCGCGGCACGGCCCACGGCTTCCATGGCCATGGCACCGAAGAGATAGGGAATCAGGCCGCCGATGAAGAGGCCGACGATCACCTTCGGGTCGCTCAGGTCAAACGCCACGCTCATGCCGCGGCCTTCGAGCGAGTGGGTGTAGTCGGCAAAAAGCACCAGCGCGGCCAGGCCAGCGGAGCCAATCGCATAGCCCTTGGTGACAGCCTTGGTGGTGTTGCCCACGGCGTCCAGCGGGTCGGTCACGTCGCGCACGGACTTGGGCAGTTCGGACATCTCGGCAATGCCACCGGCGTTGTCGGTGATGGGGCCGTAAGCGTCCAGCGCGACCACGATGCCGGCCATGCTGAGCATGGACGTCGCAGCCACGGCGATGCCGTACAAACCACCCAGTTGGTACGCCGCCAGAATGGCGGCGCAGACAAACAGCACCGGCCAGGCCGTGCTGCGCATCGACACGCCCAGGCCGGCGATGATGTTGGTGCCGTGGCCGGTGGTGGAGGCCTGGGCGATGTGCTGCACCGGGGCATATTGCGTGCCGGTGTAGTACTCGGTGACCCACACCATCGCGGCGGTCAGCACCAGGCCGACGGCGCAGGCGCCAAAGAGTTCCATCGCCGATACGCTGCCGCCCGCAGTCAGCGTCAGCGGTGTCGGGAACATCATGGTCGTGACGAAGTAGAAGGCGATCAGCGACAGCACGCCGGCCACTGCCAGGCCTTTGTACAAGGCCGGCATCACGTTCTTCATGCCCGGGCTGGCCTTGACGAAGTAGCAGCCGATGATGGACGCGATGATCGACACGCCGCCCAGCAGCAGCGGATAGACCACCGCGTTGACGGTGGCGCCGCTGACCATCAACGAGCCCAGCGCCATGGTCGCGATCAGCGTCACGGCGTAGGTCTCGAAGAGGTCGGCGGCCATGCCGGCGCAATCGCCGACGTTGTCGCCGACGTTGTCGGCAATCACGGCCGGGTTGCGCGGGTCGTCTTCAGGGATGCCGGCTTCGACCTTGCCCACCAGGTCGGCGCCGACGTCAGCGCCCTTGGTGAAGATGCCACCACCCAGGCGCGCAAAGATCGAGATTAGCGACGAGCCGAAAGCAAAACCAAGCAAGGGCCTGAGCGTTCCGGCGTCCACCTTGCTGCCACCACTGAGCAGCATGAAGAAGAGGCCCACGCCGAGAAGGCCCAGGCCCACCACCAGCATGCCGGTGATGGCGCCGCCCTTGAAGGCGACATCCAGCGCCGGGCCGATGCCTTTGGTGGCTGCTTGCGCGGTGCGCACATTGGCCTTCACCGAGACGTTCATGCCAATGAAGCCGCAGGCGCCCGAGAGCACGGCGCCGAGCACAAAACCGGCTGCGGTGAGCATCCCGAGGAAGACGAAGATGAGGATCGCGAGCACGACGCCGACGATGGCGATGGTGCGGTACTGCCGCGCCAGGTAAGCCGCAGCGCCTTGCTGGATCGCACTGGCGATTTCTTGCATCCGGGCATTGCCCGCATCCTGGCTCAGGATCCAGCTTCGTTGCACGAAGCCATAGATGACGGCGGCCAAGCCGCACGCCAGCGCTGCATACAGCGCCATGGTGGTGGACATGGAGAGAGCTCCTTCCTCGACGGGATTTTTTGGTAGGTTCTGGGTGAACGTCTGAGCTGGCGCGCTACTGCGCAGGGCGGCCGTCTCGGTGCGCGGGCGATGCTACAGGATGACCCCAGGCGTACCGTCCGGGGTTTGCCAGCGGTCTGTGGCGGGCCTTGTATTGCCCGTCAGCCCTGGGAAAGCGGCCCACCTAGAATCAGACCCGCCCCGAGACCATGGAAATTCGAGACCCCGCATGAGCCTGCACAACGTGACCCCTGGCGCCAAGGCGCCGCATGAATTCAACGTGATCATCGAAATCCCGATGAACGCCGACCCCATCAAGTACGAGGTGGACCACGAAACCGGCGCGCTCTTCGTCGACCGCTTCATGAGCACGGCCATGCACTACCCGTGCAACTATGGCTACATCCCCAACACGCTGTCGGACGACGGCGACCCGGTGGACGTGCTGGTGATCACGCCCGTGCCGTTGATTCCTGGCGTGGTGGTGACCTGCCGGGCGCTTGGCATGCTGCGGATGGAAGACGAGGCCGGTGGCGACAACAAGTTGCTGGCCGTGCCCATCGACAAGATCTTGTCGATCTACACGCAGTGGAAGAAGCCAGAAGACCTGAATCCTCTGCGGCTGAAAACCATCCAGCACTTCTTTGAGCACTACAAGGACCTGGAAGAAGGCAAGTGGGTCAAGGTCGTGGGCTGGGAAGGGGTGGACGCGGCACTGGCCGAGATCGTGGCCGGGATAGCCAACTTCGTACCGCCGCACCAGGCTTGATCGCGCCCGGTCAGGCCGCTTTGAAGGGATTGCGCTCGCGCAGTTCGTCCACGTACTGATCGATGCCCTGGCCCTCTGCGGCCAGGAAGTCGGCCACTGCATACGCAAAGCGTTCGTCGCGCAGCCAGTGGGCCGAAAAGGTCTTCACGGGCAACAGGCCGCGCGCCATCTTGTGCTCGCCCTGGGCGCCGCCTTCAAAGCGCACGAAGCCCTGCTGCAGACACCAGGCCAGCGGCTGGTAGTAGCAGGCGTCAAAGTGCACGCAGGGCAGGGGCTCGGTGCAGCCCCAGTAGCGGCCCCAGGCCGCGCCGCGGGCGCGGTCGATGGCGATCAAGGACATGGCCACCGGCACGTCTTCCCGGCGGGCGACGAACATCAGCCAGTGCGGCGCCATGTCCCTTGCCATGCGTCTGAAGAAGTCGCGGGTAAGGTAGGGCGTGCTGTGGTGGGCCTGGTAGGTCAGGGTGTAACAGCGGTAGAAGAAGTCCCACAACTCGGTGCTGATGTCGGCGCCTTCATGGGCCGTGAATGCAACGCCTTGGTCCGCGACGCGGCGGCGCTCCTGCTGGATCTTCTTGCGCTTGTCGCGCTGCAAGCGCGACAACAGGTCGGCAAAGTCAAGGGTGGGCTGTGCGTTGTCCTGGGTCCAGTGGAACTGCACACCTTCGCGGATCATCCAGCCGCTGCTCTGCAGTGCAGCGCGGTCGGCATCGTCGATGAAGAGCACATGGGCTGACGACAATTTGTTGCCGGCTTGTGCCACGCCCATCAACGTGTGCGCCAGCGCGCTGCGCGCGGCGTCGTCAACCGCCATCAGCCGCGTGCCGGGCACGGGTGTGAAGGGGATGGCCGACAACAGTTTCGGGTAGTAGCGCAGCCCGTGCCGCCGGTAGGCATCGGCCCAGGCCCAGTCGAAGACATATTCCCCGTAGCTGTGGCTCTTGAGGTAGGTGGCGCAGGCTGCGTGCAATTCGCCGTTGCGGTGCAGGGTGATGAACTGCGGCGCCCAACCCGTGGTCGGCACTGCGCTGCCTGAATCGTGCAGTGCGCTCAGGTATTCGTGGCACAGAAAAGGCGTGGGTTGCGGCTGTGCATCTAGCAGTTGATTCCAGGCCTGCCGGTCCAGCGTGGCGGGGTCGTTGTGGACCCGCGTGACATAAACTGCTTGGGTGAAATCTTCGCTTTGCGTCATTCAAGGTCCGACATCATGAAAGTGGCGCTGGCACAGATCAATGCCACGGTGGGCGACCTGGCCGGCAATGCGCGCCTGTTGGTGCAAGCCGCGCGGCAAGCCTATCAGCAGGGCGCCCTTCTGGTGGTGTCGCCCGAGTTGTCCCTCACCGGTTATCCGCCGGAAGACCTGTTGCTGCGCCCGGCCTTCATGTCAGCCTGCGCTGAGGCACTGGCTGCGCTGGCGGCCGAGTTGGCCGACTGCACCGGATTGCACCTTGTCGTGGGACACCCGCACCAGTTCGGTGAGCGTGGTGACCTGCGGTCGAAGTCGATGGCTGTGCAGCAGCGCTTCAACGCGGCGTCGGTGCTCAGTGGCGGCCGCATCGTCGGCACGTATTGCAAGCGCGAACTGCCCAACTACCAGGTCTTCGACGAGCGGCGGTACTTTGCGTCGGGTCGAGACGCAGGGCAGGGGCCGCTGGTGTTTGAAGCGGGCGGCTTGAGCGTCGGCGTGTTGATCTGCGAGGACGCTTGGTTCGAAGAGCCGGCGCAGGCAGCTTGCGCTGCGGGTGCGCAGGTGCTTTGCGTGATCAATGCATCGCCGTTCCACCTGGACAAGGCGGGTGAGCGCGAAGCCCGCATGGCCGAGCGGGCGCGGGCCGTCGGCCTGCCGTTGCTGTACGCGCACCTGGTGGGCGGGCAGGACGAAGTGGTGTTTGATGGCGCATCGTTTGCGCTGGACGCACAGGGCCGCGTGGGCGCGCGTGCGCCCACGTTTGAGACCGACTTGTTGATGCTGGAGCTGGGCGCCGACGGCGTGGTCGCAGGCCCGGTTGCCGAAGTGCCCTGCGCCGAAGCGCAGGTCTGGGCCGCGCTCGTCACCGGCGTGCGCGACTACCTGGGCAAGAACGGTTTCCCGGGCGCGATCATCGGTCTGTCCGGTGGCATTGACTCGGCGCTGGTGCTGGCCGTGGCCGTGGACGCGCTGGGTGCTGATCGCGTGCGCACGGTGATGATGCCGTCGCCCTACACGGCCGACATTTCCTGGATCGACGCCCGCGACATGGCCGAGCGGTTGGCGGTGCGCTACGACGAGATCGCCATCGCGCCGATGTTCGATGCCTTCCGCAGCAGCCTGGCCGAACAGTTTGCGGGCCTGGCCGAAGACACCACCGAAGAGAACCTGCAGGCGCGCATCCGCGGCACGCTGCTGATGGCGTTGTCCAACAAGTCGGGCTCGATCGTGCTGACCACCGGCAACAAGAGTGAGATGGCCACCGGCTATTGCACCTTGTACGGCGACATGGCAGGCGGCTTTGCGGTCATCAAGGACGTGGCCAAGACACTGGTCTATCGCCTGGCCGAGTGGAAGAACCTTCAACCGGTGCGGCGTGCCGATGGCAGTGTGGGGCCGGTGATCCCGGAACGCATCATCACGCGGCCACCGTCCGCCGAGCTCCGCCCCGACCAGACCGACCAGGACAGCCTGCCACCCTACGCCGTGCTGGACGCCATCCTGTCGCGCTACATGGAAGACGACCAGGGCATCGACGAAATCGTGGCCGCGGGCTTCGCGCGCACCGACGTGGAGCGCGTCACGCGGCTGATCAAGCTCAACGAATACAAACGGCGCCAGGCGCCGGTGGGCATCCGCATCACCCACAGGGCTTTCGGGCGTGATTGGCGCTACCCCATCACGTCCAAGTTCCGTGCTTAAATCAGCGCGGTCGTCAATCGATGTTGCCCCTTTTTCCCGGAGTCCGTCATGAAGCAAATCACCGCCATCATCAAGCCCTTCAAGCTGGAAGAGGTGCGAGAGGCGCTCGGCGACGTGGGCGTCTCTGGCTTGACTGTCACGGAGGTCAAGGGCTTCGGCCGCCAGAAGGGCCACACCGAGCTCTACCGTGGCGCCGAGTACGTGGTGGACTTTCTGCCCAAGGTGAAGGTCGAGGTGGTGGTCAAGGACGTTGACGTCGATCGCTGCATCGAAGCCATCGTCAAGGCCGCCAAGACCGGCAAGATCGGGGACGGCAAGATCTTCGTCACTTCGGTGGAGCAGGTGGTGCGCATCCGCACCGGCGAGACCGACGAGGCGGCGGTGTGATGGTCGCCCTTCAGACCTTGGAGTAGTCCTCGTCGCGGCCGGCAAGGTCCACGGCGGCAGCAACCTTCATCAACAGGGCTTCCGCGTCCTGGCCCACCACCAGGGTGTCGTGTTGCGAAGCCGACAGGAACCCCTCAGAGACGGTCGTGCGCATGAAGCGCAGCAGGTCGTCGTAGTAGCCGTCGGTGTTGAGCAGGCCGATCGGCTTGTCGTGATAGGCCAACTGGCGCCAGGTCCAGACTTCATACAGCTCTTCCAGCGTCCCGATGCCACCGGGCAGGGCGATGAAGGCGTCGGCCCGCTCGGCCATCATCTGCTTGCGCACATGCATGGTGGGCACCACGTGCAGTTCGCTCAGTCCCAAGTGCCCCACTTCCAGGCGTTGCAGGCTTTCCGGAATGATGCCCACTACACGGCCGCCGGCTGCCAGTGTGGCGTCGGCCACTTCGCCCATCAAGCCGACCTTGCCGCCGCCATATACCAGCTGCCAGCCCCGCGCGCCTATCGCTGACCCAAGCGCCCGTGCCGCGGCCGTGTAGGCGGAACGTGCGCCGTGGCGAGAGCCGCAATAGACACAAATGCTGGGTACGGATGCGGCGGTCATGCGCTCTTGGGCTGATGTTGCGATGGGGGCCGCGTGTTGATGAGTCGGGTGCGGCAGACGGCGTCGTGCCAGTATTGCCGATCAGGACGCAAGAGCGTCAACGCGGCATAAGTCGCCATGCCCAGGCCGACTGCCCAGAAGGTGGGCCAACCGCCGTGCACGTTTGCAAAGTGCAGGCTTGCAAGGGCCGGCACAAACCACTGCCAGGCCAGGACGTGTCGGCACAGCGCGCGCAGCGGTGTCACCCGCTTGCCATCCACGCCGACGAGTTTGATGTGCCAAGTCTGCATCGCGAGGGTCTGCCCGGAGCGCGACCAGAAGTACACAAAATAGGCCGCTAGGACCAGGGCCACAAAGGCCTGAAGGCCGGTTGAACCGACCAAGGCGTGGCGCTGCTGAGTAGCCACGCCATAGACCATGCCGGCCGCCCAGAGCACACCAAAGAGCAGGATGCCTTCATAGACCATGCAGGCCATGCGGCGCAACAAACTGGGCGCGAGGCCCGAGGTCAGCAAACGGCTGCTGTCCGCCGTAGGCGCCGTCACGGCTGTTTCACAACTGAATCACGGCTGCGCGGAGGGCTCGCTGGCAACAGCGGCCGAGCGCACGGCGGCGCCTTGCGGCCCGCGCCGCGGCAACAGCGTGGACGGATCCACAAAGCCCGTTGTGGCGGCGATCTTGGGCAAGCCGGTCTGGTTGTGGGTGGGCGGCGTGGCGCGGGCGCTGATCGGCGTGGTGGTTGCGCCCGGCCGCACTTGCTGGGCCGTGGATGACACGGCACGCGACCGCGGCGCGGTGGCTGCTTGCACCACATTCTGCTTGCCCCCACTGGCGGCCGGTTTGGCCGCCAGTGTCTGTGCAGGCGCCGGGGCTGACGCAGGCCGCGTCGCGGGCTTTGCCTTCTGGGCCAGCGCATGGCGGTCGTCTTCCGACAATGCCTGATAGGCCTGCCACTTGGCCTGGCGCTCACTAGCAGACAGTGAGCGCGCGTCCTGGTACTGAAGGCGCGCCCGACTGCGCTCTGCCGGCGTCAGACGGGCCCACTCGGCCATGCGGGCATGCAGCCGGGCGCGTTCATCGGCAGGCATCGTCGGAAACTGGGCCGCCACCGCCAACCATTTGGCCTGTCGCTGAGCGCCCAGCGAACCCCATTCGCGCTCAAGCGGGGCCAGGGCCAGTTTCTGGGCCGGGGTCAGAACCGCCCAGGACGGTGAGGCCGCCGGTTGCGCAGCCGCGGCTGCGCTGGCAAGCACCAGCGTCAGCAATGCGGCCTGCAGCCGGCGGCGGGGTGTCACGGCGTGGTCGGGTTGCGCAGGTATTCGCCAAACCCGGGGTCGGAATACGCTGCGGGGGGCAGGTCGTCGGACAGCAACTGGGCGTCGATCTCGGCCGCTGCCAGGACTTGCTCGCGTGTTGACCAGTTGTCGATCATCACAAGCCCGGCTACCAGCACCAGCAAGGGCAGCGCCGAGGCCGCGCGCTGCCACCAGGGCAGATAACCGCCGAGGGTGGCGCTGCCCTGCGTGGACACGCCAACGACAATCGCGCCGCCCGCAGCCTGAGCCCTGGAATGTCGCGCGACGGCCAGGGACTTTTCGCGGGCAAATCGCAGGCGCTCGGTGATGTCGTGCGGCAGGGTCTGCGAGCGCGCAGTGAGCGCACTGGCCAACCGTGCGCCAAGACGCGCTTCCAGCGATGACAGGGCTGCAGTCTGTAGTGTGCTGCTCATAGTGTGATTCCCTTGGACTTGAGGGCCTTCGCCAACGCGTGCACAGCCCGGGAGCAGTGCGTTTTGACACTGCCCTCCGAGCAACCCATGATCGCTGCCGTCTCGGCCACGTCGAACTCTTCCCAGTAACGCAAGAGGAACGCTTCCCGTTGACGCCCGGGCAAGTGTTCAACTTCAGTGTCGATGCGCTGCAGGATCTGTGCCCTGGACACCGCATCGGCCGCGCTTTCCGTGCCCATCGTGTCTTCAAGGGCATGCAGCGTTTCCAGAAGGTCAAAGTCACCGTCCGCGTCTGCCGGAGCGAACTCTGACAGGTTCGTCAAGACCGCGTTGCGGACCTTCTCGCGCCGAAACCAGTCCATCGTGGCGTTGGAGAGGATGCGCTGGAACACGAGCGGCAGTTCGGCAGCAGGGCGGTCGGCATATTTTTCTGCCAGCCGGATCATCGCGTCCTGGACGATGTCCAGCGCGGCGTCGTCGCTGCGCACCGCGTACACCGCGCGCTTGAAGGCTCGTTTCTCGATGCTCTTGAGAAAGTCCGTGAGTTCTTTGTCGGTGGCCAACGCGGTGGAGTTCGGCAGGGCCCGGTTTGGGCGCGCGAGATTATGTCATTGCACCGTGGCCGTGCACCGTTGCGCTTCAGTGGGGCGCGAGGCCGGTGCATAATCAAAGGCTTCGCAAAACGTTCTTTGTGGCCCGAGCCGGCCGTCCGACCTGGGCGGCGGCGGTCAAGGCCTAGCAGGTACCGAATCCGCCTCACAAGGGCGCGCAAGAGGTGCACCGATGGATTTTCGTTAGAGAAAACCTCAGAGGTTCTGAAAATGGATATGTCTGCCGCTGAAGTCAAGCGTGCCGCCGTCGCTGACGGACTTGCACAGCCTGCTTCCCCCCCCCCACCTGCACACCCCGCTGAGCCCAACGGCTCGGAAATCCTCGTTCGCTGCCTGCAGGCCGAAGGGGTCAAGTACCTCTGGGGCTATCCCGGCGGTGCGGTGCTGTACATCTACGACGCGCTGTACAAGCAGGACAGCATCGAACACGTCCTGGTGCGCCACGAACAGGCGGCGGTGCACGCAGCCGACGGGTACGCCCGCGCCACGGGTGAGGTGGGTGTTGCCCTGGTCACGTCCGGCCCCGGCGTCACCAATGCGATCACCGGGATTGCGACGGCGTACATGGACTCGATCCCGATGGTGATCATCACCGGTCAGGTGCCCACACCGGCCATCGGGCTGGACGCCTTCCAGGAGTGCGACACCGTCGGCATCACGCGCCCGATCGTCAAGCACAACTACCTCGTCAAGGACGTACGAGACCTGGCCTTGACGCTGAAGAAGGCCTTCCACATCGCCCGCACCGGCCGCCCCGGCCCGGTGGTGGTGGACATCCCGAAAGACGTGTCGCTGAAGACCACGGCCTTCCACTACCCCGACACGGTCGAGATGCGCTCCTACAACCCGGTGCGCAAGGGTCATGGCGGGCAGATCCGCAAGGCCGTGCAGTTGCTGATGCAGGCGCGCCGACCCTACATTTACACCGGTGGCGGCGTCATCCTGGGCAATGCTTCGGCCGAATTGCGGCAGCTGGCCGACCTGGTGGGTTTCCCCTGCACCAACACGCTCATGGGCCTGGGTGCCATTGCGTCCAGCGACCCCAAGTTCCTGGGCATGCTGGGCATGCACGGCACCTATGAAGCCAACATGACGATGCAGAACTGCGATGTGCTGCTGGCCGTGGGTGCGCGCTTTGATGACCGCGTGATCGGCAACCCGAAGCACTTTGCGTCGGTCGAACGCAAGATCATCCACGTCGACATCGACCCGTCGTCGATCTCCAAGCGCGTCAAGGTGGACATTCCGATCGTCGGCGACGTGAAGGAAGTGCTGCTGGAACTGATCGCGCAGATCAGGGAAGCGCAGGCCCGCCCCGACCCTGCCGCGCTGAATGCCTGGTGGGGCCAGATCAACGAATGGCGCAAGCGCGATTGCCTGGCCTACAAGGGCAGTGCCGACGTCATCAAGCCGCAGATGGTGGTGGAAAAGCTCTGGCAACTGACGAAGGACCGTGACGCCTACATCACCTCTGACGTCGGCCAGCACCAGATGTGGGCGGCGCAGTACTACCGCTTCGAGGAGCCGCGCCGCTGGATCAATTCCGGGGGCCTCGGCACCATGGGCGTGGGCCTGCCGTACGCCATGGGCATCAAGCTCGCCAAGCCCGATTCGGACGTGTTCTGCATCACTGGCGAAGGCTCGATCCAGATGTGCATCCAGGAGCTGTCCACCTGCCTGCAATACAAGACGCCGGTGAAGATCGTGTCGCTGAACAACCGCTACCTGGGCATGGTGCGGCAGTGGCAGCAGATCGACTACGGCGGCCGTTATTCGCACAGCTACATGGACGCGCTGCCCGACTTCGTCAAGCTGGCTGAAGCGTATGGCCACGTCGGCATCCTGGTGGAAAAGCCGGCCGATGTGGAGCCGGCCCTGCGCGAAGCCATCCGCCTGAAGGACCGCACCGTGTTCCTGGACGTTCGCACCGACCCGACCGAAAACGTCTGGCCCATGGTGCAAGCGGGCAAGGGCATCTCGGAAATGCTGCTGGGCTCCGAAGACCTGTGAACAGCTGAAGCCTTGGCAGGTCGTTGGCGTTACCGCACCAACGACCCCGTCCAGGGCCCCGCTGATGAACAGCTTTGAGGCAACTTTCTCTACCTCTTTGCGACAGGCGTGGCCAAGGGCCCCGGGTTACCGCCCCGGGTCTGAAGAGCGCGCCCAAGGACGAATGCTCATGAAACACATCATCGCCGTGCTGCTCGAAAACGAGCCCGGTGCCTTGTCGCGTGTGGTGGCCCTGTTTTCGGCGCGCGGCTACAACATCGAAAGCCTCACGGTGGCGCCCACAGAAGACGCGTCGCTGTCACGCATGACCATCGTCACGACTGGTAGCGACGACGTCATTGAACAGATCACCAAGCACTTGAACCGCCTGATCGAAGTGGTGAAGGTCGTTGACCTCACCGAAGGCAGCTTCACCGAGCGCGAACTGATGCTCATCAAAGTGCGCGCGGTTGGCAAGGAGCGCGAAGAGATGAAGCGCATGGCCGACATCTTCCGCGGCCGCATCATCGACGTCACTGAGAAGAGCTACACGATCGAGCTGACCGGAGACTCGACGAAGCTTGATGCCTTCCTGGTCGCCATCGACCGCGCCGCGATCCTTGAAACCGTGCGCACAGGTGCCAGCGGCATCGGCCGCGGCGAGCGAATTTTGAGAGTCTGAAGCGCCTGACCCTGCTGTCCTAACCCCCCATTTCAACGGAGAGAACCCATGAAGGTCTATTACGACAAGGACGCCGATCTGAGCCTCATCAAGGGCAAGAACGTCACCATCATCGGCTATGGCTCGCAAGGCCATGCCCACGCGCAAAATCTCAACGACAGCGGCGTCAAGGTCACGGTGGGCCTGCGCAAGGGTGGCGCCAGCTGGTCCAAGGTCGAGAAGGCAGGCCTCAAGGTCGCCGAAGTGGCCGACGCGGTGAAGAGCGCCGACGTGGTCATGATCCTGTTGCCCGATGAACAGATCGGTGCCGTGTACAAAGCCGACGTCGAACCCAACATCCGCCAGGGCGCCTCACTCGCCTTCGCGCACGGATTCAACGTGCACTACGGCCAGGTCGTGCCGCGTGACGATCTGGACGTGTGGATGGTGGCGCCCAAGGCCCCCGGCCATACGGTGCGCAATACCTACACGCAGGGCGGCGGCGTGCCGCACCTGATTGCGGTGCATGCCGACAAGAGCGGCAAGGCGCGTGACGTGGCGCTGAGCTACGCAGCGGCCAACGGTGGCGGCAAGGCCGGCATCATCGAAACCAACTTCCGCGAAGAGACCGAGACCGATCTGTTCGGTGAACAGGCCGTCTTGTGCGGAGGCACCGTCGAGCTCATCAAGGCCGGCTACGAAACGCTGGTGGAAGCGGGCTACGCGCCCGAGATGGCTTACTTCGAATGCCTGCATGAGCTCAAGCTGATCGTTGACCTGATCTATGAAGGCGGCATCGCCAACATGAACTACTCGATCAGCAACAACGCGGAATACGGCGAATACGTGTCGGGCCCGAAAATCGTCAATGCCGACACCAAGAAGGCGATGAAGCAGATGCTCACCGACATCCAGACCGGTGAATACGCCAAGAGCTTCATCCTGGAAAACCGTGCCGGCGCGCCCACATTGATGAGCCGCCGCCGTTTGACGAGTGAGCACTCGATCGAGGTCGTGGGCGAAAAACTGCGCGCGATGATGCCGTGGATCAAGGCCAACAAGCTGGTGGACAAGAGCCGCAACTGAAGGCGCCAGAGCAAGCGCTATCCTCGGGCAGATGACTGAAGACCCGAAGTCCCCAGACGAAGAAGCCGGCCCGCGTCCCTTGGTGCCGCCGCGGCGGCGTGGGATTTACGTGCTGCCCAACGCCATCACGCTGGCGGCGTTGTTCTCGGGCTTCTACGGCATCGTGATGGCGATGAACGGGCGCTTTGAAGTCGCCTGCATCGCCATCTTCTGTGCTGCAGTGCTGGACAGCCTGGACGGCCGCGTCGCCCGCATGACCAATGCGCAGAGCGCTTTCGGCGAGCAGATGGACAGCCTGTGCGACATGGTCAGCTTCGGCGCAGCGCCAGCGCTCATCGTCTACATCTGGGCGTTGAAGGACCTGGGCAAGGCAGGCTGGATTCCTGCCTTTGTCTACATTGCCGGCGCCGCGCTGCGGCTGGCGCGCTTCAACGTCAACATCGCGGTGGTCGACAAGCGCTTCTTCCAGGGCCTGCCGAGCCCCGCAGCGGCGGCCATCGTGATGAGCCTGATCTGGGTCATGGACGACGCTGGCATCCGCGGCGCGTCGAAGATCGACTGGCTGGCCTGGTCAGCCTTCGCGGTGACGCTGTTTGCGGGCCTGTCGATGGTCACCAACGCGCCGTTCTACAGCTTCAAGGTCGTGGGCGGCAAACGCACGGTGCCGTTCATCGTCATCGTCGCCATTGCGGTGGGCATTGCGCTTATCGCGCTCGACCCGCCGCGGGTGCTATTCGGCATCTTCTGCCTCTACGGGCTGTCGGGCTATGCGGTGTATGGCTGGCGCAAGTTCAAGGGCAAGCCGGTCAGTGTGATCGCCATTTCCACCGATGAGCCTGACGAGAAGGGCCTGCATCCGTGACCGACCCCCGTGCTATATTGGAAGGACGATGTTGATCACGCGCAAACTCGCGCTCGCGCTCGCGCTAGAGCTAGCCACCACACTGCGGGTGCGCTGATCAGCTTCGTCCTTCCCTTTCTTCGATCAACGGCCCGCCAGCGCAACGCAGCGGGCCGTTCTTCATTTTTCTGCGCTGCGTGCGACCACCCCTCAGCCCTGAAAGCAAGACCATGACCGACAAGCTCATCATCTTCGACACCACCTTGCGTGACGGCGAACAGTCCCCCGGCGCTTCGATGACACGCGACGAGAAACTGCGCATTGCGCGCCAACTGGAGAGGCTGCGGGTGGACGTGATCGAGGCCGGTTTTGCGGCGTCGAGCAATGGCGACTTCGAAGCCGTGAAGTCCATCGCTGCGGCCATCCGCGAGTCCATCGTGTGTTCGCTTGCGCGCGCCAACGACCGCGACATCTCGCGCGCCGCTGAAGCACTGAAGGGCGCTGCCCGCGCGCGCATCCACACCTTCATCGCCACCAGTGAACTGCACATGGAGAAGAAGTTGCGCATGACGCGCGACCAGGTCTTCGAGCAGGCCAAGTTGTCGGTGCGCTTTGCCCGCAACCTGTGTGACGACGTGGAGTTCTCGCCCGAGGACGGCTACCGATCAGACTCCGACTACCTCTGCCGCGTGCTGGAAGCCGTGATCGCCGAAGGTGCCACCACCATCAACATCCCCGACACCGTCGGCTACGCGATTCCCGAGCTCTACGGCGAATTCATCCGCAGCCTGCGCGAACGTGTGCCCAATGCCCACAGGGCGGTGTGGTCGGTGCATTGCCACAACGACCTCGGCATGGCGGTGGCCAATTCGCTGGCCGGCGTGAAGATTGGCGGCGCGCGTCAGATCGAATGCACCATCAACGGCCTGGGAGAACGGGCCGGCAATTGCGCTCTGGAAGAAGTGGTGATGGCCGTGCGCACGCGGCGCGACTACTTCGATCTGGACTTGGGCATTGACGCGACGCAGATCGTGCCCGCTTCGCGCATGGTGAGCCAGACGACCGGCTTTGTCGTGCAGCCCAACAAGGCGGTGGTGGGCGCGAATGCGTTTGCCCACGCCAGTGGCATCCACCAGGACGGTGTGCTCAAGGCGCGTGACACCTACGAAATCATGCGGGCCGAAGACGTGGGCTGGGCTGCCAACAAGATCGTCCTGGGCAAGCTGAGCGGCCGCAACGCCTTCAAGCAGCGGCTGCAGGAATTGGGCGTGCAGATGGAGTCGGAAGCCGAGATCAATGCCGCCTTCGCGCGCTTCAAGGACCTGGCCGACCGCAAGAGCGACATCTTCGATGAAGACATCATTGCGCTGGTCAGCGACGAAAGTGTCACTGCCGAAGCCGAGCACTACCGCCTGTTGGCGCTGAACCAGCAATCGGCGATGGGCGAGCGGCCTCACGCCACCGTCGCCTTTGCAGCCGGCGCGGTGGAATACCACGCCGAAAGCGATGGCAATGGGCCAGTCGATGCGAGCCTGAAGGCCATCGAATCCAAGGTCCGAAGTGGCGCGGAAATGATGCTCTATTCGGTGAATGCGATCACATCGGGCAGCACAGAATCTCAAGGCGAGGTCACCGTTCGACTACAACTCGGTGGACGCGTGGTGAACGGGGTCGGTGCAGACCCGGACATCGTGGTCGCTTCGGCCAAGGCCTATCTGTCGGCCTTGAACAAGCTGCAAAGCAAGTCCGACCGGGTGGCGGCACAGGGTTAGCACGGGTTCAGGCCCACACCCGGGCCCCAATTTGGGTCGTAGCACAGGGAATACTTGAGAAAAGTTCCGCAACTGCTTGATATTGCGCACGATTCTCAGGTACCCTGCACATTGGTATGGTGCTTTGAATTTCGGGGTACAGGGTGCTGAACAAAAGACTTTTCTCGCTGCAATGCCTATGTTCTGCAGCCGTTGCCCTGATGCTCAGTGTTGGGTGGATTGCCGATAGCGCAGCGGCACCCATTGCCAGGTCAGAAGCCAGCAAATCCGGGCAGCAGACTCGCCTCGCCAAAGCCACGAAATCCAGCAAAGCGACCAAGGCCACTAAAGCAAGGCCTAGCAAGCGCGCGCCCCGCAAAGTCGTGTTCGTGCCTGCTCAACCTTCCTTCGGCCAGGTCGCGGGCCTGCACGCGATGGTTGACGAACTGGCCCTGAAGTCCAGTGTCGCGCTCGTCGTGGACCAGGACACCAACGAGGTCCTCTTCAGCAAGAACCCCGGTGCGGTGCTGCCTATTGCTTCGATCACGAAGCTGATGACCGCGCTGGTGGTCACCGAAGCGTCGCTGCCGCTGGACGAAGTGCTGGAGGTGTCCAAGGACGATGTCGATGCCACCGCCGGCAGCCGGTCGCGCCTGGCGATGGGCACGCAGCTCACGCGTGGCGAGATGTTGCACCTGGCGCTTATGGCGTCTGAAAACCGCGCCGCTCATGTGCTGGGACGCAACTACCCCGGTGGCCTGGACAAGTTCGTCAGCGCCATGAACGGCAAGGCGCGCGAACTGGGCATGCAGGCCACTCACTATGTCGAGCCGACGGGCCTGTCCAGCAACAACCAGTCGAGCGCACAGGACCTGACGCGTCTGGTGCGGGCAGCGTTTGAACACCCCATCATCCGCAGCCTGTCCACGTCCATGGAGGCCGTGGTGCCGGTGGGGCACAAGTCGGTTCAGTTCCGCAACACCAACGGTCTGGTGCGCAACCCCGAATGGGAAATCGGTTTGCAGAAAACGGGCTACATCTCGGCCGCTGGCCGCTGCCTGGTGATGCAGACGCAACTCGCGGGCCGTAAGCTCATCATGGTGTTGCTGGATTCGGCCGGAAAGTATTCGCGCATCGGGGACGCTGAACGCATCCGCAAGTGGATGTCCGAAGGTGGTGTGCTGCCCAGCCTGCAGTCCTTACCCGTGCTGTCAATATTGCCCGGCGTGACAACCGCTCAGCCCCGGTAACCCAGCGCCGACGAGATCTGCGCCGCGGTGGAACGCACGCGTTCCAGCCACGGTTCTTCGAGCCGCTCGGCGGGCGCCGAGATGGACAGTCCGGCCAGCAACTTGCCCTGGTCGTCAAAGATGCCGGCTGCCATGCAGCGCACGCCAAGCTCCAGTTCCTCGTCGTCGCGGGCCACGCCAGTGGCACGCACTTGAGTCAGTTCGCGCTCCAGCCGCTGCACGTCGGTGATGCTGTTGCGGGTATGTCCGGTCAGGCCGGTGCGCGCGGCATAACTGCGAACACGTGCGGGTTCGTCGTAGGCCAGGAACAGTTTGCCGACCGATGTCAGATGCAGCGGCGCGCGCCCGCCGACGGTGCGCACCACTTGCATGCCCGAGCGTTCGCTGTAGCTTCGCTCCACGTAGATGATCTCGTCGCCCTGGCGCATCGACAGGTTCACCGCCTGGTGCGTCAGCTTGTGCAATTCACGCATCGGGCCCAGCGCCGACTCGCGGACGTCGAGCCGCTCCTTCACCAGGTTGCCCAGTTCCAGCAGGCGCATGCCCAGCCGATACGTGCCGGCCTGCGGGCGGTCCACCAGACGGCCGATCGTCAGGTCGTTGAGGATGCGGTGTGCGGTGGACGGGTGCAGCCCCGTGCGGTCGCTGATTTCCTTCAGCGACACTGGTTCCTGGTGCGACGCCAGCAAGTCCAGCAGTGCAAAGGTGCGCTCCAGAACCTGGATCGTGGGGCTGCGGGCGTCCTTGATGGTCATAGGATGAGGCTGGCTGAAGGCATAGGTGGATTTTGCATGGCGGAACGCATCATTGCATGCCGAGATCGGGCTTGCCGCACGCTGTGGGCCGCCGCGCGCCTTTGTGGCTTGCTTTCCAGCGTCGCATGGGCAGCGCCCGCGTGGGCCCAGGACGCCACGCCAAAGGTGTCAACGGGCGCTTCTGCGGCGGCCACACCCGTGCAGGTGCCGCGATTGACCGGGCGCCTGCATGCTGCCGACATCGGCCTGGTCATCAACACCGCAGACCCGTATTCGGTGGCCGTGGGCGCGCATTACATCGCTGCCCGCGGGCTGCAGCCGGCGCAGGTGCTGCGGCTGGAGCTGCCGGTCCGGGCCGTGCTCCAGCGCGAAGAATTTGAGGCCCTGCACCGCAGTGTCGAAGCGTATTTCGGCCCCGCGACGCAGGCCTTGGCGCTGGCTTGGGCTGCGCCCTACGCGGTGGAGTGCAACTCCATCACCGGCGCCCTGGCGCTCGGCTTTGACGCCGCCTTGTGCAGCAACGGCTGCGCGGCGTCGCGCAGTTCGGGCTACTTCAATTCGGCGTCGGTGCGGCCGCTGTTCATCCCGGGCTGGCGGCCGTCCATGCTGCTGGCCGCGCGCGACCTGGACGGGGCGCGCGCACTCATCGACCGTGGCGTGGCGGCCGATGGCAGCCTGTTGCAGAAGGGCCGCGCGTCAGTGCAGGCGCTGCTGCTGACGACCGACGACGCCGCGCGCCGTGTGCGCATGGCCTTCTACCCGACCAGGCCACTGCCGCCCGCCTTGGGCGTGGACGTGCGCATCGCGCCCGCTGAGGTTTTGCCCGGTGCAGCGCGGCTGTTGCTGGCCACCACCGGCAGCGCGCGCGTGGGGCTCGAACCGGCGCCGCAGTGGGTGCCCGGCGGCCTGGGCGACCACCTGACGTCGTTTGGCGGCGACCTGCAAGGCGCGCACGGCCAAAGCACGGTGCTCGACTGGATTGCATCCGGCGCGACGGCCAGCCACGGTGCGGTGAGCGAACCGTGCAACCACCCGCAGAAGTTTCCGCATCCGCAGGTGCTTCTGCTGCACTACCTGCAGGGCAGCACGGCTATCGAGGCCTACTGGAAGAGCGTCGCCTGGCCGCAGCAGAGCTTGTTTGTGGGTGAGCCCCTGTCGGCGCCTTTCGCGGCACCCGTCGCGCGCCGCTGAAACCCCGTCCGCGCCCGTCCGCGCCCGTCAGCGCACTTCAGGCAGAAGCAAGTGCACCGCGGTCTCCGCACTGCGCACGGCGCCTTCCAAAGTGGCAGGGTAGGGGCCGGCGATGTAGTCGCCAGCGGCCACCAAACCTGGGGCCAGCGCTGCGGCTGGCCGCTGCAAGCCAGGCGTGCAGCGAAAGGTGGCGCGCTTCTCTGCCATCACCCGCAACACGGTTGGCGGTGTCGGCCAGGTGCCCGGCGCAAAGGCCCGCAACGCCTGCTGCAGCACCGCTTGGCCGGTGGCATCCAGACCCTGTTCGACCCAGGCGCGCGCGCCGCTGACCACAAAGGCAAAGACGCCTGCGGTGCCACCAAGCGCGCCGTGGTCAAAAGCAAACTGCGCCGGTGAGGCCGATGATTCCAGCAGCGCCGTCATGGGGCAGGGCAGGCGTGCGCCTGCGCAGCGCAGGTACACGGTGACGATGGGTTCGTAGCCGATGGCCCGCGCGACGGCGGACCATGCGGGCGCATGGGGCTGCACCAGTCGGGCGGCCTCGGCAGCGCTGCAGGCCAGCAGCACGTGGTCGAAGGGCTCGCCGTCCACGAGCCAGCCCGTGCCGCTGCGGGCCAGCGCTGCGACCCGTCTACCGGGACGCAAGGTTGCGCCCTTTGATTGCAGCCAGGCCGCCGCGGGCTCGGGCAACAAGGCGCCCAGCGGCCGCCGTGGCAGCAACAGGTCGGCCGAGCCGCGGCCGCTGAAGAGGGCGTCGCGCAGCACACGCAGGAACACCGCCGCACTCGCGTCCTGCGCCGGCGTGTTGAGTGCTGCCACACACAGCGGGTCGATCAGCAATTGACGCACGGCCGTTGGCAGGGTCTGGCACAAGGCGGCCACGGTCGTGCCGGGCGGACAGCTGAAGCCTCGCAAAGCCCAGCCCGCAGAGGTGCGCAGCAGTGCCAGACGATCGCGCCAATTCCAGCCCACGCAGGTGGCGACGGCTGCGGCAAACACGAGCCATGCGGGGCCCGCCGGCATGCGCAGGCCGCGGCCGTCGGCGTAGCGCAGTTCCAGCGGCTGGCGGTGCAGGCCGCCTGCGGTGTCTGCGCCCACCGTGGCCATCAGTGCCAGCGTTCGTGTGTAGGCGCCAATCAGGATGTGCTGGCCGTTGTCGAGCGCCAGTCCTTCGACATCGACACTGCGCGCGCGGCCGCCCCAGTGCTGCGCCATCTCGTGCAGAGTCACGCTATGGCCGGCCTCGGTGGCGCGCACGGCAGCCGCAAGGCCCGCCCAGCCGCCGCCTATGACGGCCAGCCGCACCGCGTCAGCGCCCACGCAGGTGGGTCTTGGTGGCAATCCACAACTTGCGCAGCGGCGTCAGCGACGTGCGCTGGTGCAGCACCTGGAACTGCTGGGCTTCGATTTCCCGCAGCAGCGTGCGGTAGATGTTGGCCATCATCAGGCCCGGCTTCTGCGCGGCGCGGTCGGCGTCTGGCAGCAGGCGCAGCGCGGCGTCGAAGGTGGCATGGGCGCGTTCAGCCTGGAAGCGCATCAGCGCCTGGAAGCGGTCGCTGTAGCCCCAAGGCGCGGCGCGCTGCAGCAGCTCATGCGCTTTGACGTCGAAGCGCTGCAGTTCTGCCACCGGCAGGTAGATGCGGCCGCGGCGCGCGTCGTCGCCCACGTCGCGAATGATGTTGGTGAGCTGCATCGCCAGGCCCAGGTGGTGCGCGTATTGCACGGTGGCGGGCTGGCTGCGGCCGAAGATGTTGGCCGCGACCTCGCCGACAACGCCGGCCACCAGGTGGCAGTAGCGCTGCAGCGCCGGGAAGTCGAGGAAGCGGGTCTGGTCGAGGTCGGTCTGGCAGCCTTCGATCACCGCAGACAGGTGCGCTTCTTCAATGCGAAAGTCTGCCGCCAGCGGCATCAGCGCGCGCATCACCGGGTGACTGGGCGTGCCGGCAAATGCCTGCGCGATTTCCTTGCGCCACCACTGCAGCTTGGTGGCGGCCACGCTGGCGTCCAGCGTCTCGTCCACCACGTCGTCCACCTCGCGGCAGAAGGCGTAGAAGGCGGTGATCGCGGCGCGCCGCGGCGGCGGTAAAAAGAGGAAGGCGTAGTAGAACGACGAACCGCTGGCGGCGGCCTTGTCCTGCACGTACTGTTCGGGAGTCATGAAGGCGAGCTGCCCATGCCGTTCATGCGGATGGCGCGCCACAGCATCACGGGCACGTCCAGGGCGGTGAGGCGAGGGCGCTGCAACAGCGCGGCATGGTCCATGTGGCGGATTTTCTCAAGAATGCGCAGACCGCCCTGCACCACCAGCCGCAGCTCCCAACCCGCGCGGCCCGGCACGCGCGTGGCCAGTGGCGCACCTTGCAGCATCAGTGCTTCGGCCCAATTGCACAGGCTTCGCACCAGGTCGCGCGCGCGCGGGCTGTCGGTGGCGGCGGCCAGTTCGGCTGCGCTGATCGAATGCGCCTGCAAATCGGCCAGCGGCACGTAGTGGCGGCCGCGTGGCCCGTCCACGCTCAAGTCCTGCCAGAAGTTGATGAGCTGCAGCGCGCTGCAGATGGCGTCGGACCGCATCAGCGACACGCGGTCGTCAATGCCGTACAGGTGCAGCAACAGACGGCCCACCGGGTTGGCGGAGCGGCTGCAGTAGTCCAGCAGGTCGGCGCGTTCGGCGTAGTCGGGGTTGCGCACATCCTGCTCGAAGGCGTCAAGCAGGGCGTGCAGCAGCCCAAGCGGCAGGGCGTGACGCTGCAACTGCACCCCCAACGCCACAAACAGAGCCTGCCAGCGCGGGCCGGGCGGGCTGGACCTGGCCGTGGCGTGCAGGTCGTGCCGGTACTGAGCCAGGTCGGCCAAGCGGGACGTGGGACTGGCGCTGCCCTCGTCCGCCAGGTCATCGGCCGTGCGTGCAAAGTGATAGATGGCAGTCACGGCCGGCCGCAGCGCCCGTGGGCACAGCAGCGAGGCGACGGGGAAGTTTTCATAGTGCTGAACGCTCACGGGGTGCGATTCTGACAACTTCGCGAAGCGCTTTGCGATCAACTTCCCCAGGGCACTGGAGCCGGCGTCCTCGAAACGGGTGCATTGACAGGCCTGGCGCACATCCATATATTACTGACCGGTCAGTCAGTAGTTGACTGACCAACGAGTCAGTCTCTCTTTGCCAGGTTGCCGCTCATGCACACTCAAGTCCATCTCGCCATTTTGCTGGCCGCCCTGTCTTTGCTGGTTGGCTGCACGCGCAACGAAACGGCGCCCGAGCCGGTGCGCGCCGTGCGCACGATGGTGGTGTCCGCCGGTACCGCCGCGGGCAGCCATGAGTTTGCCGCCGAGGTCCGCGCGCGCACCGAGTCGCGCCTGGGCTTCCGGGTGGCGGGCAAGATGATCAGCCGGCCGGCGGAAGTGGGCCAGCGCGTCAAGGCCGGACAGCTTCTGGCGCAGCTGGATGCCGCCGACCTGAAGCTGTCGCATGGCGCCGCGCAAGCCGGATTGCGTGCCGCGCAGTCGGCGTTTGACCTGGCGCAGGCCGAGTTCAAGCGCTACAAAGAACTGCGCGATCAGAACTTCATCAGTTCACTGGAACTGGAGCGTCGCGAGACCACCTTGCAGGCGCAAAAGGCGCAACTCGACCAGGCCCGCGCCACCGCGGGGGTGCAAGGCAACCTGGCGGGCTATGCCGCACTGACGGCAGGCACGGCGGGTGTCGTGACTGGCGTGGATGCCGAGGTCGGCGCCGTGCTCAGTGCCGGCACACCGGTGCTGCGCCTGGCGCACGACGGCCCGCGCGATGCGGTGTTTGCCGTGCCCGAAGACGGCGCCGCCGCCGTGCGCGCGTTGCTGGGCCGCACGGGCGCCATCCGCGTGCGCGCCTGGGGTGGCAGCACTGCGCAGCCTGCTGCCACACTGCCGGCCACCGTGCGCGAAGTGGCCGCGGCCGCAGACCCCGCCACCCGCACCTTCCTGGTCAAGGCCGACATCGGCGCCGCACCAGTGCAACTGGGGCAGACGATGACAGTGGTGATCGACCTGCCGCCGCGCGACGCGGCCGCCAAGCTGCCGCTGTCGGCGGTGATGCAGCAGCAGGGCCAGACCGCCGTGTGGTTGCTGGACACCGCCGCCATGACGGTCAAGGTGCAGCCCATCGTGGTGGCCGGTGCCGATGGCAACACGGTCGTGGTGGCCAGCGGCCTCAGCCCTGGGCAGACGGTCGTGGTGGCCGGTGTGCACACGTTGGCGCCGGGGCAAAAGGTCAAGCTCTACGACGCGGACGCCAAGGTCGCGTCGGCAGCGTCGGCTGGCGCGTCGGTGCCTGCGGTGAATACATCGGCGACCGCCCCCGCCGCCGCTGCCAGCCGCTGAAGGGCGGGCAAGCCATGAGCACATCCGCCGACACCGCCGAGACGTCCCACTTCAATATCTCCCGCTGGGCGCTGGAGCACCCGGCACTGACGCGCTACCTGATGGTGGTGCTGATGGTGCTGGGCATTGCTGCGTACTTTCAGCTGGGGCAGGACGAAGACCCGCCCTTCACCTTTCGCGCCATGGTCGTGCAGGCCTTCTGGCCCGGCGCCAGTGCGCAGCAGATGGCCGAACAGGTCACCGACAAGATTGAAAAGACGCTGCAGGAAGTGCCTTATGCCGACAAGATCCGCTCGTACACCAAGCCCGGTGAATCGCTGACGATCTTCCAGCTCAAGGACTCTGCGCCGCCGAAGGAAGTCACCGCCAGCTGGTACCAGGCGCGCAAGCGTGTCGGCGACATGCGCAGCACGCTGCCCACCGGTGTGGTGGGCCCCGTCTTCAACGACGATTTCGGCGATGTCTATGGCTCCATCTTTGCGCTGTCGGCCGATGGCTTCAGCCGCGAAGAACTGCGGGTGTTTGCAGAACGAGTGCGCCAGCAGCTGCTGCGTGTGGACGACGTCGCCAAGGTCGAAGTCTTTGGCGCACAGGCCGAGAAGATCTTCATCGAGATCTCGCAGAAGCGTCTGGCGCAGCTGGGCCTGGACCTGAACCAGGTCATCGCCCAGATCGGCGCGCAAAACGCGGTGGAAGGTGCCGGCGTGCTCAACGCTGGCTCTGAAAACCTGCAGGTGCGTGTGGCGGGGCAATTCAATTCGGTCGACGAGCTCAAGCGCTTTCCGATCCGCGGCGTCAACGCCGCCACCGGCGTGGCCAGCGCGCTGCAGCTGGGCGACATCGCAGACGTGCGGCGCGACTACGTCGACCCGCCCGCGGTGAAGGTGCGGCACCAGGGCCAGGACGTCATCGCGCTGGGCGTGTCGATGACCAAGGGCGGCGACATCATTGCGCTGGGCAAGGCGCTGAAGCTGACGATGGCGCAGGTGCAGGTGGACCTGCCGGCCGGTATCACTGTGAGCCAGGTGCAAGACCAACCGACGGCCGTGAGCCGGTCGGTAAGCGAATTTGTGCGCGTGCTGATCGAAGCCGTGGCCATCGTGCTGGCGGTCAGCTTCATCAGCCTGGGGTTGCATACCCGGCAAGGCTTTCCGGGGTTTCGCATCGACATCTGGCCGGGGCTGGTGGTGGGGATCACCATCCCGCTGGTGCTGTCGATCACCTTCGTCACGATGTTTTACTGGAGCGTGGGGCTGCACAAGATATCGCTCGGCAGTCTGATCATTGCGCTCGGTTTGCTGGTGGACGACGCCATCATTGCAGTCGAGATGATGGTGCGCAAGCTTGAGGAGGGCTACGACAAGAAACGCGCCGCGACCTACGCCTACGACGTGACGGCGATGCCGATGCTGACGGGCACGCTCATCACCGCGGCGGGCTTTTTGCCCATTGGCCTGGCCAAGTCGGTGACGGGGGAATACACCTTTGCCATCTTTGCCGTCACCTCTGCGGCGCTGATCATTTCCTGGCTGGTGTCGGTGTACTTCGTGCCCTACCTCGGTTCGCTGCTGCTGCACACGCGCAAGAAGGCGGGGATTGCGGGCGAAGGCCATGGCCAACCGCATGAACTCTTCGACACGCCGTTCTACACCCGCTTGCGCACACTGGTGAATTGGTGCGTGCAACACCGCTGGATCACCATCGGCCTGACCGTGCTCAGCTTCGCGCTCGGCATCGTCGGCATGGGCCAGGTGCAGCAGCAGTTCTTCCCCGATTCGAGCCGGCCTGAGCTGATCGTGGACCTGTGGCTGCCCGAAGGCTCCACCGTGCAGCAGAGCGAAGTCATCGCCAAACGTTTCGAAGCGCGGCTGATGAAGGAGCCCGGCGTGTCCAGCGTCACGACCTGGATCGGCAGCGGCGTGCCGCGCTTCTACCTGCCGCTGGACCAGGTATTCCCGCAGAGCAACGTCAGCCAGGCCATCGTGCTGCCCAAGGACCTGACGCAGCGCGAAGAACTGCGCGTGCGCCTGCCCGCGCTGCTGGCCACCGAATTCCCAGAGATCCGCGGCCGCGTGAAGCTCTTGCCCAACGGGCCGCCGGTGCCTTACCCAGTGCAGTTCCGCGTCGTCGGCACGGAGGCCACACAGGTGCGGCAATGGGCTGACCAGGCGAAGGAAATCCTGCGCGCCAACACCAGCATGCGCGGCGTCAACGACAACTGGAACGAGCAGGTCAAGGTGCTGCGGCTGGAGGTGGACCAGGACAAGGCGCGGGCGCTGGGCGTCACCAGCCAGACCATCGCGCAGGCCTCGCGCGCCATCCTCAGCGGCAGCACCATCGGCCAGTACCGCGAAGGCGACAAGCTCATCGACATCGTGCTGCGCCAGCCGCAGGAAGAGCGCAATGCCATCACTGACCTTGGCAATGCCTACCTGCCTACCGCCAGCGGCCGCAGCGTGCCGCTGACGCAGATTGCCAAGGTGGGCTTCACCTGGGAGCCGGGCGTGCTGTGGCGCGAAGGCCGCAACTACGCCGTCACGGTGCAGGGTGATGTGGTCGAAGGCGTGCAGGGCCCCACCGTCACCGCACAGGTCTGGCCGCAGCTGCAGGCATTGGCGGCCAAGATGCCGCCCGGCTACACGGTGCAGATTGCCGGCGCGGTGGAAGAGAGCAGCAAGGGTCAAGGTTCACTGTTGGCCAACGTGCCGCTGATGGCCTTCATCATGCTCACGCTGCTGATGCTGCAGTTGCAGAGTTTTTCGCGCGCCGTGCTGGTGATGCTGACGGCGCCCCTGGGCATTGCCGGCGTAGCCGCAGCGCTGCTGATCCTGAACCGGCCCTTTGGCTTTGTGGCGCTGCTGGGTTTCATTGCGCTGGTGGGCATGATCATGCGCAACTCGGTGATCCTGATCGACCAGATCGAGCAGGACCGCGCCCGCAGCGTGCCGACTTGGGACGCCATTGTCGATTCGGCCGTGCGGCGCTTCCGGCCCATCGTGCTGACGGCGGCGGCGGCGGTGCTGGCGATGATCCCGCTGTCGCGCAGCGTGTTCTGGGGGCCGATGGCGGTGGCCATCATGGGCGGGCTGATCGTGGCCACGGCGCTGACCCTGCTGGCCTTGCCGGCGATGTACGCCGCATGGTTCCGCGTCAAGCGTGAAGGGCAAGGCAAAGCTGCCTGAAAGGGTCGGCCAGGGCGACTGAGGCGCTGACGCTAAAATGCCCGGTTCGCCGCTTCGGCGGTGCACCGCCCGCGCGGGTGGCGAAATTGGTAGACGCACCAGGTTTAGGTCCTGACGCCTTCACGGGCGTGCCGGTTCGAGTCCGGCCCCGCGCACCAGAGTCAGTCCTCAGCATCGTTTTCATAAGCGTTTTCACAAGCCTTCCAAAGAGACACCATGGCCGTCCAAGTTGAAACCCTAGAAAAGCTCGAGCGCCGCATCACCCTGACGCTGGCCGCCGAAACCATCAACGGCGAGGTGGAAACGCGCCTGAAGCGCCTGTCGCGCACGGTCAAGGCCGACGGCTTCCGGCCGGGCAAGGTGCCGATGTCGGTGGTGACCCAGCGCTACGGCTACTCGGTCCAGTACGAGGTCGTCAACGACCGCGTCGGCCAGGCCTTCAGCGACGCCGCCACCGAAGCCAAGCTGCGTGTGGCCGGCCAGCCGCGCATCGCCCAGAAAGAGCAGGCGCCCGAAGGCCACATGGCTTTCGACGCCACTTTCGAGGTCTATCCCGAGGTCACCCTGGGTGAGCTCTCCAGCGCGGAAGTGGAGCGTGTCAGCACCGAAGTGACCGAAGCCGCGATCGACCGCACCGTGGACATTCTGCGCAAGCAGCGCCGCACTTTCGGCCTGCGCCCGGCAGCAGAAGGCGCCGTCGAAACAGACCGCGTCACGATCGACTTCGAAGGCAAGATCGACGGCGAGGCTTTCTCGGGCGGTGCGGCCGAAGCCTTCCAGTTTGTCATCGGTGAAGGGCAGATGCTGGAGCAGTTCGACCGGGCCGTGCGCGGCATGAAGGTGGGCGAGAGCAAGACCTTCCCGCTGCAGTTTCCCGCCGACTACCAGGGCAAGGACGTGGCCGGCAAGGAAGCCGACTTCATGGTCACGGTGAAGAAGATCGAAGCCGCTAATCTGCCGGTGGTGGACGAGGCCTTCGCCAAGGCGCTGGGCATCAAGGAAGGCACCGTCGATGGGCTGCGTGCCGACGTGAAGAAGAACCTCGAGCGCGAGGTCAAGTTCCGCGTGCTGGCGCGCAACAAGGGCGCGGTGATGGAAGCCCTGTCGCAGTCGGCGCAGCTGGAATTGCCCAACGCTTTGGTGGCGGCCGAGAACGACCGCCTCGTCGAGTCGGCCCGCGCTGACTTGAAGCAACGCGGCGTGAAAGACGCCGACACGGCGCCCATTCCCGCCGAGATCTTCAAGCCCCAAGCCGAACGCCGCGTGCGCCTGGGCCTGGTAGTGGCTGAACTGGTGCGCACGCACAAGCTGCAGGCCAAGCCCGAGCAGCTGCAAAAGCACATCGAAGAGCTGAGCCAGAGCTACGAAAAGCCGGCCGAAGTGATGCGCTGGTACCTGAGCGACCGCCAGCGCATGGCCGAGGTGGAAGCTGTCGTGATCGAGAACAACGTGACGGACTATGTGCTGGCCCACGCCAAGGTTGTGGACAAGGTGCTACCGTTTGATGAGCTGATGACCGCAGCGTGATGCGACCGCACCAGCAGCAACACAGGAGAGCCGGATGAGCGTGCATGAAACCGTGGGTCTGGGCATGGTGCCCATCGTCATTGAACAGTCGGGCCGCGGCGAACGCGCGTACGACATCTACAGCCGTCTGCTGCGCGAGCGCATCGTGTTCCTGGTCGGCCCCGTCAACGACGGCACTGCCAACCTGGTGGTGGCGCAGATGCTGTTTCTGGAAAGCGAAAATCCGGACAAGGACATCTTTCTGTACATCAACTCGCCGGGCGGCAGCGTGAGCGCAGGCTTGTCGATCTACGACACGATGAACTTCATCAAGCCCGACGTATCCACGCTATGCATGGGCATGGCGGCCAGCATGGGATCTTTCCTGCTGATGGCGGGCGCCAAGGGCAAACGCTCGGCGCTGCCCAACTCGCGCATCATGCTGCACCAGCCTTCTGGCGGCGCGCAAGGCCAGGCGACGGACATCGAAATCCAGGCCCGCGAAATCATCAAGACCCGCGAGCAGCTCAACCGCATCTACGCCGAACGCACGGGCCAGACCTACGAGCGCATCGTGGCCGACATGGAGCGCGACTTCTGGATGTCTCCGCACGAATCCAAGGCCTACGGCCTCATTGACCAGGTGCTGGACAAGCGCGCCTGAAGCGGCCCGCGCAGTGCCTGAAGGGCCCGGTTTCGGGCCCTTTTCGCGCCGGCGGGCGGGCGGGCAATTGATCTATCATGGACTGGCATCCCGTCCACAACTCACCTCGTAAAAGCACCCATGGCCGACAAGAAGGGCGCCTCCGGCGAAAAGGTTCTTTACTGCTCGTTCTGCGGCAAAAGCCAACACGAGGTAAAGAAGCTCATCGCCGGGCCGTCGGTGTTCATCTGCGACGAGTGCATCGAACTCTGCAACGACATCATCCGCGACGAGGTGCCGGCTGAAGGCGCAAGCGCCAAGCCGAACAAGTCCGACCTGCCGGTGCCGAGCGAGATCAAGGGCAGCCTGGATCAGTACGTCATTGGCCAGGAGGTGGCCAAGCGCACGCTGGCGGTGGCGGTGTACAACCACTACAAGCGCCTGAAGCACATGGGCGCCAATGCGTCCAAGGACGAGGTCGAGCTGACCAAGAGCAACATCCTGCTCATCGGCCCCACGGGCTCGGGCAAGACGCTGCTGGCTCAGACACTCGCGCGCCTGCTCAACGTGCCCTTCGTGATTGCCGACGCCACCACGCTCACCGAAGCCGGCTACGTGGGTGAAGACGTCGAAAACATCATCCAGAAGCTGCTGCAGAACTGCAACTACGACGTCGAGCGTGCGCAGCGCGGCATCGTCTATATCGACGAGATCGACAAGATCAGCCGCAAGGCCGACAACCCCAGCATCACGCGCGATGTGTCGGGCGAAGGCGTGCAGCAGGCACTGCTGAAACTGGTGGAAGGCACGATGGCGAGCGTGCCGCCGCAAGGCGGGCGCAAGCACCCGAACCAGGACTTTCTGCAGATCGACACGACGAACATCCTGTTCATCTGCGGCGGCGCATTCGACGGGCTTGAAAAGGTCATCCAGAACCGCACCGAAAAGTCGGGCATCGGTTTTGCTGCCACCGTTCACAGCAAGGACGAGAAGAAGGTGTCCGACTTCTTCCGCGATGTCGAACCGCAGGACCTGATCAAGTTCGGCCTCATCCCCGAACTCGTGGGGCGCCTTCCCGTGGTGGCTACGCTGGGTGAACTGACCATCGAAGCGATGGTGCAGATCCTCACCGAGCCGAAAAACGCGCTGCTCAAGCAATACCAGAAGCTCTTTGCGATGGACGGCGTGGAGCTTGAAATCCGTCCGTCGGCACTGACGGCCATTGCGCGCAAGGCGTTGGCTCGCAAGACCGGTGCGCGCGGGCTGCGGTCGATCCTGGAGCATTCGCTCATCGACACCATGTTCGACCTGCCCACGCTCGACGGCGTGGCCAAGGTCGTGATCGACGAACACATCGTCGAAGAGGGTGCCAAGCCCCTGCTCGTGTACCGCGAGAAGAAGGCCAGCGCCTGACGAACACGCTGCACGCCGGTGCGTGGCACCGGGTGCGCCTTGCATTCCCGCTCTCGGGCCCCACGTGGACCTGAGAAAGAGAGGTCTCAATGTCTGGACATCCCATCCTCCCGCCCGATCCGATCACGCTGCCGCTGTTGCCGCTGCGCGACGTGGTGGTGTTCCCGCACATGGTGATCCCGTTGTTCGTGGGCCGGCCGAAGTCGATCAAGGCCCTTGAAGCGGCCATGGAGCAGGGCCGCCAGATCATGCTGGTGGCACAGAAGGCTGCGGGCAAGGACGAGCCCAAGGCCGACGACATGTTCGACGTCGGCTGCGTCAGCAGCATCCTGCAGATGTTGAAGCTGCCCGACGGCACCGTGAAGGTGCTGGTCGAAGGCGTGCAACGCGCCAACACCCGGAGCATCACCGAGACCAACGACTTCTTCGTCGGTGAAGTGGTGCCCGTGCAGGCCGACGACGAAGCCACGCCTGAAGTCGAAGCCCTGCGCCGCGCCGTGACGCAGCAGTTCGACGCCTACGTCAAGCTCAACAAGAAGATCCCGCCCGAGATCCTGACCAGCATCGCTGGCATCGACGACCCGGGCCGCCTGGCCGACACCATCGCTGCCCACTTGCCGCTGAAGCTGGAAGCGAAGCAGGCCGTGCTGGACCTCTTCAGCGTGCCCAAGCGGCTGGAAAAGCTGCTCGAACTGCTGGAACACGAGGTCGACATCCTGCAGGTGGAAAAGCGCATCCGCGGCCGCGTCAAGCGGCAGATGGAAAAGAGCCAGCGCGAGTACTACCTGAACGAGCAGGTCAAGGCGATCCAGAAAGAACTCGGCGACGGCGAAGAAGGTGCCGACCTGGAAGAGCTGGAAAAGAAGATCAAGGCCGCGCGCATGAGCAAGGAAGCGCGCAAGAAGGCCGACAGTGAGCTTAAGAAGCTGAAGCTGATGTCGCCGATGTCGGCCGAGGCCACCGTGGTGCGCAACTTCATCGACACGCTGGTGGCGCTGCCCTGGGCCAAGAAGACGAAGATCAAGCACGATCTGGCCAACGCCGAGCACGTGCTGAACGAAGACCACTTCGGCCTCGAAAAGGTCAAGGACCGCATCCTTGAGTACCTTGCCGTGCAACAACGCGTCGACAAGGTCAAGGCGCCGATCCTGTGTCTGGTCGGCCCCCCGGGCGTGGGCAAAACGTCGCTGGGCCAGAGCGTGGCGCGCGCCACCGGGCGCAAGTTCGTGCGCATGGCGCTGGGCGGCATGCGCGACGAAGCCGAGATCCGCGGCCATCGCCGCACCTACATCGGCAGCATGCCGGGCAAGGTGCTGCAGAGCCTTTCAAAAGTGGGGGTGCGCAACCCGCTGTTCCTGCTGGACGAGATCGACAAGCTCGGCATGGACTTCCGCGGTGACCCCTCATCGGCGCTGCTGGAAGTGCTGGACCCGGAGCAGAACCACACCTTCAGCGACCACTACGTCGAGGTCGATTTCGACCTGTCCGATGTGATGTTCGTGGCCACGTCCAACTCGATGAACATCCCGCCGGCCCTGCTGGACCGCATGGAAGTTATCCGCCTGGCCGGCTACACCGAAGACGAGAAGCTCAACATCGCCCAGCGGTACCTGCTGCCCAAGCAGGAGAAGAACAATGGCCTGAAGGCCGGTGAGATGGACATCACCGAATCAGCCTTGCGCGCCATCCTGCGTTACTACACACGAGAAGCGGGCGTGCGGTCGCTGGAACGCGAGATCGGCAAGATCTGCCGCAAGGTCGTCAAGGGCATCGCGCTGAAGAAGTACGGCGGCAAGGTGGTCGTCACCGACGAGAACCTCAACGACTTCCTGGGTGTGCGCAAGTACGACTTCGGCCGTGCCGAGAAGAAGAACCAGATTGGCCAGGTGGTGGGTCTGGCGTGGACGGAAGTCGGTGGCGACCTGCTGACGATCGAAGCGGCCGTCATGCCGGGCAAGGGCACGATCACGCGCACCGGTTCGCTGGGCGATGTGATGAAGGAGTCGGTGGAGGCCGCCCGCACAGTAGTGCGTTCACGCGCGCGCCGGCTGGGCCTGAAGGACGAGACCTTCGAGAAGCGCGACATCCACATCCACGTGCCCGACGGCGCCACGCCCAAGGACGGGCCCAGCGCGGGCGCGGCCATGACGACGGCGCTGGTGTCGGCCTTGTGTGGCATTCCGGTGCGCGCCGACGTGGCGATGACGGGCGAGATCACCTTGCGCGGCGAAGTCACGGCCATCGGCGGCCTGAAGGAAAAGCTGCTGGCGGCACACCGTGGCGGTGTGAAGACAGTGCTGATCCCGGAAGAGAACGTCAAGGACTTGCAGGACATTCCCGAGAACGCCAAGAACAACCTCGAGATCGTGCCCGTGAAGTGGATCGACCAGGTGCTGGAACTGGCGCTGGAACGCATGCCCGTGCCCTTGCCAGACGATGAACCGTTGGTCGTGGCCGCGGCTGTATCCCCCAAGCCGGAGCCGGCCGTGCCCGCTGACGGGTTGCCCCACTAGGCTTGTACACAGGGCAAAATCCATCCTATAATGCGAGGCTCGACGCTACCGACTAGCAACTGCTGAGAGCGGCGTTGAGCGGCATGGAAGACATGCCCAAAGAAGTGCAGGAAACACAGAAGTACATGCGGGATTAGCTCAGTTGGTAGAGCGATACCTTGCCAAGGTATAGGTCGAGAGTTCGAGTCTCTTATCCCGCTCCACATTTCAAAGACAGGGAAGCTTCGGCTTCCCTTCTTTTTGGCTGAAAATAGCAACTGCAAAGAAGACCCCGGCGCGATAGCAAAGCGGTTATGCAACGGATTGCAAATCCGTC